>Ga0123352_10013444_pt1 | contig 12991 bp, 3 predicted proteins | sample TergutLab28metaG_FD_89700 | JGI IMG/M metagenome (GOLD analysis project Ga0123352, IMG submission 89700) | Labiotermes labralis P1 segment gut microbial communities from Petit-Saut dam, French Guiana - Lab288 P1 | ecosystem: Host-associated > Arthropoda: Insects > Digestive system > Gut ... | reverse complement strand
CTCATTACCTGTAACCTGTGTTAACTGATTGCCGTTTCTATCATACGTAAATATAGTTGTTCGTGGTGTTTCGCCTTGTTCTGTTCTGGTTTTGGTTAACAGGCGGTTATTCAGGTCATACGTGTAAGTCGTTGTGCTGTTCGTATCACCTGTAACCACCATTGTAGCACGGTTGTTCCGGTTGTCAAATGTGTAGCGCGTTATTGTTTCACCGCCCACATTTCCACCCGGGTCTCCGCCACCGAAGAACTCAACGTGACATGGAGGAATCCCCGTGATGTTCGTGCCATCCAGTGAAATGTTAAGGGTATACTCATTATCGTTAAATCTTCCAAATGCCCAACGTTTTCGCCATGCCTGTTCATGCTCGTGTACACCTATAACTGTAAGTGCTGAACTTCCTGTCCATACTGCAAAATCTGTAAACCATAGAAGAACCTCATGTTCTCCGGCATCAAATTTGAATTGTACTATGTTATCGTCATAGCATAGTATAGTTCTGTCACCGATTCTTATAACTCCTGTAGGTGTCCATTGGTGAACCATCCACTCACCCATACAGCACCAATGACAGCCGCCTTGCACTATTATGTTGATGTAATTGCCAAGCTCTCTTGGGGCAGTCCCTAGGCTTAAATTAGCCATAGCCATAGGGCTTTCGGCGCGTTTACTTTCATATTCGTACCACCATGCAGGCGCGCCTCTGCGGCGTGATAAATGTTCATCTTCGAACGGCCAAGGGTTGGCATTACGCGAAGTTGATATACCATCGTGAACATCATTTAAGGTAAGTTCAGCAAGAAATCCAACTTCGTATGGAGCAATCGCAGCTGAACTAAGCCCTACTAAAGAGTTTCCGGCTACATTTGACGGTACGGTACTTACCACTCTTTCTTCTACAAGCCGCCTAGCCGAATCGTAGGTGTAAATTGTTGTGCGGGTAGAGAGTACAAACCCATTGGCAGCCATAGGTTCAATAGAGATATCTGTTGCAGCTACATCGAGCGATAAGCTGTTTAACCGGTAATCCTCAGGCGTACTCCAAGTGTTTGGCGTTTCGCCTATAGATTCGAAAGTTTGCAGTTGCAGTGCATCAAGTGTATCAGGCATCAAAGAAAGTGATGCACTTGACGAAGCTGTACCTCCAAACAAGTTGTTAATGAGCAGCAGTGAAACAGTTTCACCGTATACGGTCAAGGTTAAAGTGATTGTTTCCCATGGGGCGTTCTTGGTGACATCCATGCGGTTGTACCGGTCTTGCCACTGGTTATTAGCCCATACGCGGGCTACTGTCACAAACTGCATTGCATCGTTGCCGTCTTGGTCAACCGCGGTTATCACCGAATAGTACGGATATGATGTACGAGTTGGGATAGGTGCATTCGCATTGAATCGCTGTGTCCAAATGCGTATGCTTCCCGCAAGGCTTGGAACTTGTGTGCAAGTACCGTTATTGAAAGCCGCAAGGCCGATTGTTCTTTCATTGATGGTTATCGTAAATTCACGTGTTGCACTTCCGGGGGCATTTGATGCTGTGACGGTAAATGTGAATGCGCCTACTGCTGTTGGCGTGCCTGAAATAACTCCATCTGTTGAAAGGCTCAATCCCGGTGGTAATGCGCCGGTTATGATTTCCCATTCTATTGTTGCATCGCCTGTGGCTTCAAGAATCTGCAAATATTCCGAGCCAACAGTGACACTCGGCAGTTCTGTTGTAATAATAGTCGGCGGTGTGCGAGAGTAAGAAATATCAAGATAGAACTCGCGTGACATGCTGCTATAGTTATTATATATCTCGACGATGAATGTAAACTCACCTGCAACAGTTGGTGTTCCTGAGATAACGCCTTCCTCTGAAAAGCTCAGACCTGCAGGTAATCTACTACAACAGCAGAGTGCTATAGTTATCGGGTCTTCTCCTCTAAATTCGAGAGCCTTGAAATATTCTACTCCGACTGTACCATCAGGTAATGTTATCGTGATGAGTTGGAGAGGTACAACGGCAGGCGCAATATTTATGATGAATGGACGTGAGACACTTCCATGAGCATTCGTTGCTGTTACAGTAAATGTGAATGCTCTTACAACGGTTGGCCTGCCTGAAATAACTCCATCCGCAGAAAGGCTAAGCCCCGTCGGCAATGCGCCTGCTGTGACAGACCAAGTTATCGGAGTATCACTCACAGCACTAAGAGTTTGCGCATATTGCAAGTTAACTCTGCCGCTTGGTAATATTGTTGTGCTGATTACCGGCGGCATTGGGATTGGTGCGATTTCGATAGTAAACGCACGTGATGCGCTGCCATAGACATTTGTGGCTGTAATTGTAAATGTGAATGCGCCAAAAGCTGTTGGTACACCTAATATAGCACCTGTATTGGCATTAAGAATCAAACCGGCCGGTAGACTGCCATTTGAAACAGACCACGTGATAGGATTTGCTCCTGTGGCTGCAAGATTTTGTGCGTAAGCCGTTCCAACCATACCATTAGGCAGGGCTGTTGTAGTGATTGTTGGAGGTACGGCGGTAACAAGGGTTTGTTCGACTACTTGCTGAATATTTCCGTCTAAGTAGTAGGTGTATACAAAGCTTGACAAAATAGTATTACCGCGTCTGTTTGTAACGCTTGTAGCTAAACCGGCTGCATTGAAAACATAGTCTGTCACAACTCCGTTTGACAGCGTCTGTCTGATACGGTTACCGTTTGCATCGTAAGCGTAGGTTACCGTTCCTCCACCGACAAGTGATTCAACACGGTGAACTCTCTGAGCGATATCGTACATATATGCATTGTGAAGGCGTACCACACCATCTACAGCCGTCTGAGAGAATGTAATGTTACTAGCAGCATTAAAAGAATATCTGGTTGAGATTCCACCTGTTTCATCCTGTCGCCAAACACGCCCTGCGGCATCGTAATAATAAGTTACAGTATGCGTACCATTTGTTTCGCTGTGCACCGCACCTGTAGCTGTAAAGGTGTATTGCCTAAAGTTTGCGACTGTGTTGCCACGCACTGCTTCTTCACGCACAAGACGACCCATGTGGTCATACGTGTACCTGAATTGAGTTCCGTTGCGGTCTGTTCGGGTAAGCAGCAGGCCATTTGCATCGTAGACAAAGGTTTCTGCCCAGCCCATGGCATCTGTGGTGCTGGTAAGCTGACCTCGGTTGTTGTAACCAAATCGGGTTATTGCATTACCTACCTGTTGAGTTAAAATGTTCCCTGCCAAGTCGTAGGTGTAGTCCGTTCGGAAGCCATTCACTCCGGCCCCGCCTGTCTGAGATGACGTTAAAAGATTGTGGCGGAAGGTGTTAGTTGTCCATGAAAATTGGTAAGGTTGGCCGGGCAGGTTTATTCTTGTTGCTGTTTGAGAAAGGTTGCCGTTACGGTCATAGAAATATACAGTTCTGGCGTAGTGAACTATATTACCGATACGTTCGAAAGGTACATATTGCCTGATTAGCCGTCCCAAGGCATCGTAAGTGAAGCGCGATACATTGCCCATGAAGTCGGAAGATGATGTCATACGCCCCATGAGGTCGTAGGTGTTGCGCGCGGTATTGCCTTCGATATTCCTAACTGATGTTACACCGTGGACGTTGTGGGTGAAAGTGTTGTCAACTCCCATGGAGGTCTCCCGTATTACGCGTCCAGCTAGGTCATGAGTATAGTTGATTCTTCTGCCGCCATACGTGCCTTCTTCCGTTCTACGACCAAAGCGGTCATACTGGACAAAAGTTTGAATGTTTGGTGCATGTGCATCGCCGTGCAAGGTCGTTACTATACGTGCATTACCCTGTGCATCGTTTACATCATAGTATGACGTTGTTGTTCGGTGAAGTACAGCACGGGTTGTTGGATGTAGACTACGCTCTTCTACGACTCTATCCCATATGTCATAACTAAACTCGGTAACTTGAGATGATGCTATGCCTTGAGCATTTTCCGTTCGTATGAGCCTCTTTTGATTGTCGTATGTATTGCGTAGAATAACCGCACCATTTGCCGTTTTAGTCTGCAACATTCCGAGAGGGTGGAATTGGTAAACATACGTAGCCCCAAGCACATTTCTGTGAGTTACAGTGTTTTGCTGGTCATTGTAGACATAGGTTGCAACGCCGCCTGTTGGAGTTTCGATTCTGGTAACTCGGCCTAGTCTGTCGTACTGGAATCGTGTTATATAGCCGTTCGGGTCAGTTTCTTGAATAAGCCTCCACATGTTGTCATACATAAATCGACGTTCTACAACTCCGCCACCGACAGCCAGATTGCCATCTGCATCACGTACACCGTTTGTGCGGATTGATGATGGTCGCGTGCCGCTTTGGTAGGTTATTTGTGTTTGGATAAACTCATTTCCTGTACTGTTTGGAAAGTTGCGGATTTCAGTTACGTTGCCAAAGTTGTCATGAGAGAACTCTGTGCGCGATTGTCGTACACCGTTTTCATAGATAGATGTTCCCACAATTCTTCTGCCGTCTGGTGACAGAGTATTTACTTCTCTAACTGTTGTATTTGCATCAGGCCTAAATGTAGTAGTTGTAGGTAAGCCAAAGCGGTTATCGTATGCTATTTCCGTCCTATACCTCTCATGGGTGCTGCCTTGAGCTAATGGACTGACTGTTGCTGCAACTTGGCGATAGCGGTTATACTCAAACCTCTGTGTGGAAGTACGTGAAAAACTACCCATACGGTCAATTTGTGTAATTGAGGTAGGCAAATCACCTTGAAAAACGGTGATTCGTTCTGTTTTTGGTATATTTCTCCACTCACTCTGCCAATCACCATAAGTTCTTTGCAAAATATTTAAACGCCGATAATTAAATGTATAGACAGTACGCTGTTCAGCACGAGAGCCATCCATTTGTAGAACTTCTGTTCTGAAATCCTCATTTCTCCCACGAGCACTATGAAGATCTGGATACCTAAAGTCTACCCTTTGATATTCACGTTCACCATTCCGTAATCTTCGCGAAGAGACCCTAACAGCCTGACTACTACCAAAGCGATTTGGGAAATACCTCGAACAATATGGATAAGGATCTCTAATTGTCTCGACAACATATCCAAACAATAACAATGCTCCAGATGGATAGGCTACACTGCTAAGCAACAAGTGATGCGATCCAGCAGTTACACTCTGATTCCAACCAGACCGAGATACTGTCGTGCGCCAACTATATCCAAAATTAGTAACATTACCAGCTTGGTTTTGTATACTTCTCAAACTAAAGTCACCTGCTGTGAATCCACTCGCCCACCAATCTAAAGTTGGATTAAATCCAGCAGGACCTATGCGACCCTGATTTATTATAAAAGTGTTACCATCATGACCAGTGATTGTTATACTACGATTAGCCCCATCAGATTGATATTCGAAATTAATAACATTACCATTGCTATCTATAATCCTTCTAAGTAATAATGGCCGTCCATGCCTAGAATCAAAAAATTCAGATAAAGGGTGGTCAAACTGTGGAAAACCAGCATACTCGAACCTTATAGTATTACCAAACCTGTCACGTTTTTCATTGATATTTCCAAACCAATCAAACGAGTATGTTGTGCCATCGTGAAGTTCAAGTATACCACTGGTAGACCCAAGCCAATGAAATTGCATGTCAGGCATATGAATACGACCCCAGCCTAGTGGAAGATATACTCTATTACTCGATACAGCGAATGTACCTCGGCCTGGTAAATATACACTTCCTCTCCAACTTTGAGCACGAAGATGCGGCAAATCATATTTCCATCCTACACCAATGTTATTCGAACCTTCACCTCGACGTTCCCATACATAATTAGGTATTGAAGCAGCAGAAGAGTTATACTTTAAATATAAATTAAGGTCAAAACCACCGCGTCCCGGTATACTGAGTACATTCGTGCGGAATCTTGTGCTGCCCGAACTAAGACATATAGTGTCTTCTGCACTAAGGTGTAAGTTAAATGGGTTATCCACTATTTCATCATGACCGACCAAAAGCATAGGTGCAATGGCTAAGCTCATAATGGCTAAGCCATACTCCAATATATCATCCAGTTCATCAGCTTTAGCCTGTGTTACATCTGTTACAAACCCAACATCAAAAGCATAACGCACTTCAGGCAGCTTATTTTGTATAAACTGCATTGATGGGTTAATCTGCGGCATCTCAAAATCATATGCCATGTACTGCTCGGCGCTGCTTTCAAAAAAGTGTGGAGTGGCTACACTTTCAAAAGAGGCAAAGTGCGCTTCGATAGTCTTGCGTTCGAAAAACCGCTCTATCGAATTGGCTTCATAAGTCCCTGGGCGTAACATAAACGTTGTCGGTTCAACTTGCAATGCCGCACCAAGAGCAAATGCCGCTTCTATCTCTGCTACGTTGTGGCCATTCAAAAACATCTGCCGAGCAGCGTTAAAAGCACTCTCGTTCGTAAATGCCTCAAAAATGTCTTGCATGGCTGCCAAATGTTCATATGTGTCTCTGTTAAAGTTCAGCCACGGTCTTATTTCCAGTATATTTTCAAGACCAAGCGAACCTCGCAGCGTAGGGGGTGCCACTACCGGCAATTCATCAAGTTCCGGTATGTATTCTTCATCTTCTTCACACTCTTCGTCACAGTCTTTGTCTGTTTCTTCATCCGAACCGGCTGGATTTTCATCATCAGATTCCTCGTCCGGCTCTGTTGAACCGTTGCCGGATTCACCAGATTCGTTGTCAAATTCCGTAGAACCATTTTCATATTCAAGAGATTCTTCCTCCGGCTCTGTTGGAGGCTGTTCTTGCTCGTTAGTTTCTTCTTCGGTTTCTATGTAAGTATCTTCATTCTCAAGTAATTCTTCCTCAAATATAAACTGACCGAACTCAGTTCTCAAAAGCTGATTCACTAAATCAAGTGTGGATGCTTCATCTTCTGAATACAGTTCGTCATACACAAAGCTCAATCTCTCAAACTCTAATGCAGGCATCTCAATCAAAGATGGGGTAAATCCATATGTGTCAACAACAAATTGACCTGTATCAAGCCTCGAAAGCTGATTTATTAAATCAGATGAGACCGACACATCAATAACTAAAGTCTGCTCGTCAAGTTCAGGGGAATACTCTTCCGGTTGTTGTTCGTCAAGCTCGGGTACATATATATCATCCTCAATGTCAGGTGTGTCTTCTTCAACTTGAGGTTCATCTTCTATCTCGTTATTTTCTTCATCTTGAGATTCTTCATCTGTTTCATTTTCTTCATAAGTCGGAGGATAATCCTCCGGGTACTGTTCATCAGGCATAGGAACATTCCCGCCGATGTTAGGCGGTATTTTTATTTCATCTTCTTCATAATCCGATGGGTCAATTCCCAGACGCTCCCATTTTGCCAACTGTGCCGCTTCAATAAAGCTGTATTCTTCATCAGAACGTATGGGGTTTATGAGGTCGCTGATATCCAAGAATCTTGCCATATGGCGCATCATCGGAGTTTCAATTTCACTTCCTGCGAACTCATTTCTAGGCACAAACCCACCGCCAAAAAGTCTTGTTCTGTTAACTTCATCAGCTATGTCAAACATACGCGCGAACTGCTCAAAGCGCATGATTTCCATCATTCGTTCTATTTCACAGGTGATAGATTCCACGATACTCTGTGCCTCTATATAGCTGAACAGTCCGCCGGACATGATTCTCACCAGCTCTCCGCTTTGAGACAGGGTGAATCCGTCACTTTCCATAATCGTAAAAAGTGCCTCGGCAATCCAATAGATTTCTTCATCCAGTCCTATCATCCAGAACAAAAAAGCGCGGTCTTCTTCCGTTAAGCCGGAGAAACTAACCGCGCTATCAATAAGCTCAGAAAATCTGGTTGCCACACATTCCTGCAACAAGTAGCCGTCTTGCATTTCATCAAACATTTCAGGTGGAAATTCGGCCGGCTCATTATTAATGCCTTGAGAAGCTAACATGATGGCTTGCTCTTCTATTGTGAATGTGTTAAATTCACCCTCACGCTGCAACAAGGATTGCTCTGCCGTTATAAATCCGGACGAGTCAAAATCATCAAGTACAATTTCAGGCATCTCCAGCCACGCAAGTTGAGCGGGTGATAATGTTGGTTCTGCTGCAATCACAACCTGCGGCAACGTCATCGTTACAACCAAAGTAAGTGCTAGTAATTGCTTGAACCATCGTGTTAATCTTCCTGTCATTAGTGAAGCCCCCTAGTCTTTTAGTGTAGAGTTTCAGCCTAACTTACGAAGCGGTTTTAGATATGATTTACTGGTCAAATCGCTTCACCGAAATAAAATATGAGTCAATTAGGCGATGTTAATTATTTGCATAATGATACCTTGAAATGAATTATTTGTCAATAAATCACTTCATACATAGCGTAGATTTTACTAAGGCCATAAGGTGGTTGTTTATAGACGATAATTGCAAACTTCGGCTATGTAACCTATCGTTCACCCAGCCAATATACAAACACTCACGACAGTTTTGATTTTTAGTCGTGAGTGTTTGTATTATTTAGACATATAGAAATGCCTTACTTAAGTGCAAATTGTAGCATAATCTATTCTATTTGGCTTGCCATTCTTATAGGATAAGATCAATCTTGCGTTGTACCGTCGCTGAATTAACCTCACAAATTTGAACCCAATACCCATAAGCCGCATCGGTTTTGATTGCAACTGTGTGCATCCGATTACTTAACAATTCCATGCCACTAATTTATACAAGCGATATATCGTCAGTATTCTAACAGGCGTAGTTTGATAAAGAATGGCGTCCGATGGCGTTCCGTCTCTAAGACACCCATGCCAATTTTACCTTCTATAATAGCTCGCTCTGAAGAAGAACCAACCATCTTCTCCTTCTAAACGCTCAACTTCCACTAAGTGCGGTATGATGCTTGAATCGGGACGAGAACCATTGGTTGAATAGACCACACCTATTCCAACTCTTTCAGAACCCCAACGCCTGAAAAATACAAATCCATCCATTTTCTCTATACGGATATAGCCTTGGCGAAGTAGAAACTCCAGTGTCTCTTCCATTTCTAAGTCATCAATATCAATGACCCTTGCTCTTCCTCTTCCGCCCGCAAACATCACTCCTCTTCCGCCATCAATGAACATTCGATAATCAATAGGAAAACTTAACCAGTCAGGCTCGAGACCAATAAAATAGTCTCTAACAGCAAAGATTGCCTCTCTGTTTTCCTCAAAATCCATTCTTAAATGATCGAAGGCTTGTACTGGTAACCAAATAATCCCACTATTATCAGCTTCGAAATAAAACCATCCATCTTCCGACATAGGTTCAACATTTATTAAATGCTCTATTATGCCTCGATGCGGGTGATGTCTATCGGTTGAATACACCATGCCAGATAATATAACACCATCCCTCCACCGCATAAAAGATATAAGCCCATTCCTTTTTGTTTTGCTAATGCATCCGCTTGCAATAAGCAAATCCATGGCTAATCTTGCACTTTCATCTTCAATTGGAATATATTTGCTATTCCCTCCAAAGACAAATATCCCTTCCTCTTCCCAAAGTGAGTGATAACTTAAAGAATTGAACTCCAAACTAGCAAAATAGTCTCTTACAGTAAGTATTGCTTCTCTGTTTGCCTCAAATTCACGTTCTGCTACAGACATAGCTGACACTTGAGCAGATGTATTATTACAGGCAGAAAATTGAGATGCTGCTAATAGCATTAACATAAACATTATTACAATTCTTCTTATCCCCATTAAGAATCCCCCGCTGAATTTACAACATTTAGCATTAGATTTGTCATTCTGAGCGAAGTGAAGAATCTTGTCTTTCGATGTTTAAGAGCTAAGATCCTTCGCCTTCGTCTGAGGATGACAGTAGCTATTTCCGCTACATTTCTACTGCCAATATAACATCAATCACCCGTATGAATGTACGCTAAATTTTTCGTCATCGTGCGTTAAAGCCTGCCTTTATCTGATTGTATGTCTGCCATACCTGTTCCCACTCTGGATGCCAAGTAATCGGACAATTTGATGCTCCACTCATCGGAGCAGATGGCCCCCACTCTACACCTCTAATAATCTTAACTTTAACTGAAAAACTTGGCATTAAATAGCTTGGATTCACCTGTCCTGCAAATAATGGGAAGTTAAGATACCAAAGTCCATGATCTATGCGACCAATTGCACAAGATGAACTCATATCTAACGTTCCCAATGTGAGACCTGCTTCCCTTCCTACATAACCGAAACCAAAATTCCTTATAGCTGTAGGCATCATTTGATTCCCTCGGAAAGCTACATAGCCACGAATCTCATCGAAAGTTAAACCTGTTATACGTTCCCATGCATTCCCTGCGCTCATATCCATTGGTCCTCCTCCAAAAAATTGACCCATAAGCCAGTCTACACGATGTTGATGATGCCCTATAGAATCACCCCAACTTCCTTTACCCGGTAGGCCTCTAGCAGTGGATGCCGAACTAGCTATAGCCGCGTTTACAGGTGTCGTAACATCGAAAAACGGAAGCAATCCGATATGTGTAACACGTACACCAGCAGCCCAAGCCGCGTAATTTAAAGGCTGCAAGCCGTTTCCGGAAACGTATCTACTATTATTAATCAAATGTGTTATGTGAGATATTGAGCTTACGCCTACACCACTAGGTGTTGCACTCCAGCCACCTGTGTCATAACTTCCGGCCCATACACCATCTAAGCTGGTAAAGCTGGTAGAAGTGCGGCCATAGCGGTCTGTGCTTGTGCTTACCCAGTAACGACCATCGCGCACTGTACTAGTGGAGAATAGCCCGGTTGGGTCCGCCCACATTACAGGGTTGTTCATAACGAAGGCAAATAGGTTGCCGCTCTGCATTCTTGCGGCAGGGCTACCTTGCATGTTGTGAATGCCCCAGAATGGGTCAGCTGAAATGAACCTGCCTGTCATCGTGTTCAAGTATCTAGCCCTCAGATATATGAATCCTGTTTCCCAATCGTAGTATTCACCACTGAATCTAAATGGGTTGGTATTTATACTGTCTTGGCTAAGCTGGTTACCGAATGCATCGAAACGGTAACTATGGATTACATTGCCACTGGCATTAGTACGCTGAACTACATCTCCACGAACATTGAACACGTAGAAACCATGATGGTAACTGCTAATTAAGTGCCCACGGCCACGGTGGAATCTATTGATTACAGCACCCGTAGCATTACGTTCGAGAACAATGTTACCTCTATCCCATACATGGGTAGTTATTACGCCATTCACCGCCTTCGAATGCCGCAAAGCTCCCGTTCTGTATGTATACGTAGCATTAATAGCCGCTGAACCTGCCGCCGCCGGGCGTGTTACACTTACCAGCCTGTTAAATGCGTCAAACGTATGTGTTTGCTGCACACCGCCGGTAACTTGTGTCAGTTGGTTTCCATTACGGTCATACGTGAATGTCGTTGTTCGTGGGGCTTCACCTTGTTCGGTTACTGTCTTCGACAACAAACGGTTGTTTAGGTCATAAGTATACGTCGTAGTATGGTTCTCATGCCCTGTTACCACCATTGTAGCACGGTTATTGCGGTTGTCAAAGGTGTATCTCGTTATCGTCTCAACCGTTATAAACCCTGCCGCGCTAAATGGCTCGAATGCCATTGCATAACGAAGTTCGGGGTTGTGTTTATTGCAGGAATGGATATGGGCGTAGTTGCGCTGCCTGCGTTTGATATTTCTGATTCTATAGCCGCCTCTGCCGTTGTTTCGCTCCATTGACTTTCATCCTCCTCTTCAAGTCTAATCTGATGGTTTGAAATTATAGATATCATACGTGCTGCATTGTTCGCGCTTTCTTGAGTATATTCGACCCATGCACCAGTATTCAGCCTGTGCTGTACGTTTATCCAAAAGCTGTTTATGTGATTGTAAAGCCCCGACTTTTCTCCTTCATAGTCACCTATATCGTATCTAAACTCATAGGTCGAAAGTTCTGTATCCAGCGGATTGTCTTTGTAAAAAATTACACCGGATGTTTTGCTGTAACCACCTAATCTGCCTAGTTCAGCACGTTCGGCTAATTCGATAGCCTCTACTTCTTTGAATTTTGCGTCGGCGTCTGCGAAGGTCATTCGTTCAAAGTCTGAAGTATTTACATAGTGATGGTCTGGGTTATCCTCAAAACCGTCAAAGTTAGAACTTTCACTGAATCTGATAACCACAAATGGATCGCTATAATCTCCAGCATTTTTGCTGGTTTCTTCAACAAACGTTTCCCAATCAATAAACGAAGAACCTGCATTGGCAGGTTCTTCGTTAAATATGTTGCTTGGCTCTTCATCAGTATCACTGATAACATCATTCTGCTCTCGCCCCATCTCAAACAGAGATAGCTGGGCTGGCAAAGGTAATGTTGTAGGTGCAACAGTATTCGCTTGACTAGCATCAAAATTGGGAAACAGAGTATAAGTTCCATTCTTAAACGAAGTTAGGTTATCAAATGCACTCTTGCGAGTATCGAAGTCTTTATCATCTTCGGGTCGTGGTCGTTTTACCGACACCGCCCTTTTGGTTTGCTACTGAAATTATTCTACACATTTAACTCTCTCCTGACCTATTATTTGGAATAAGTAATAACAGATAAATTTCGGGCAAGGATATAATAAATTGTAGCAATTGCAGTAAATTGCAGTACGGCTAAAATTTGAACAAGCCAAAGCTGCTTGAAATAAGGGCTTCCAAAGAAAAAGACTTCATCCTTGGTAAGGAGGAAGCCGGCAGTTCAAATCTGCTTGAGAGCTTATATGTAAATCCCCAAGAATTTAATTCTTGGGGATTTTTGTTATTGCGGACTTTACCCGCAATCCTATTAGTTTAGGATATTACAGCAACTACGGCTTAATCAGTTCTCCTATCGGTTCGCTTACAATTTTGCGGTCAGCCATGACGGTGATGCCTCGGACGATCGTGCGTACAGGCGCGCCTTTAATGCGGAAACCGTCGAAGGCTGTT
>Ga0123352_10013439_pt1 | contig 12992 bp, 18 predicted proteins | sample TergutLab28metaG_FD_89700 | JGI IMG/M metagenome (GOLD analysis project Ga0123352, IMG submission 89700) | Labiotermes labralis P1 segment gut microbial communities from Petit-Saut dam, French Guiana - Lab288 P1 | ecosystem: Host-associated > Arthropoda: Insects > Digestive system > Gut ... | reverse complement strand
TTAGTATAGTAGTGAGAGGTTAGGTAGTAATCAAATCTTTCCCCTTTCGTCCCGCCCGCCCGTACAGGTTCCCCTTTCTTAACTCTTTTAAGACAGGGGAGCCTTCCCAATAATATTTAAAATAAAGAGGTGATTTTTATAAATAAAAATATGAGATTAGAAAAAAGAGATTATAAAATCTTAAATGTAGTTTATAGATTTAGATTTTGTTTAGGTCGGCACATTAAAGCGTTTGCAGATTATAGCAGTTTAGGAGCGACCGACAGAAGATTAAAAATCTTAGTTGAAGCAGGATTTTTAGAGCGTAAAAAATACATCTTCGGAGTTCCGTATTTGTACACGCTGAGCCATAAAGGCAGAAAATTAATCGGAGTTAATAAAAGAGCGGAAACAATCCGCCTTGATAGTATTACACACGATATTCATGTTTTAGATACGGCAATTTATTTTTTGAATAAATATAATATCAGTTTAGACGATATTGTGACCGAAAAAGAGCTAAACTCATTAAACGGTTTTGGACTTCGTAAGCGTTATCCCGATTTTGTTATCAATCAAGGTGAAACACAAAAAGCGGTTGAAGTTGAATTGCACCCGAAAAACAAAAACACATTTGAAAATAATGTAAAAACAAATTATCTAAACTATGATAGCCAAACTTGGATTACCAACAATCCCAAAGTTAGAAGAATGTTACAAGTTTTACAAAACGCATATTCCAATATTGAAATCATGCGCTTAGAGGAGGTATCAAATTATGTCAGCAAGTGAAATAGTCAGTATAATTACAATCTTGATAATTTCAGCTATCTTTGTTGGATTGCTGAAATTTATTCAAACTATAAAATCAAATCAAAGCGAAGTCTACAATTTTGATAAAGATTACAAAAATGCCGTCAATAGACCGACATACTCCGCAGATCCCCAAGGGGAAGCTACATATATCGGCCACACCTCAAACAAAAAAGGCGTGTTTATCCCCAATGAGGCTAAACACGTTTTTGTTTGCGGTACAACAGGGAGCGGAAAGACTGTTGCACTCGCCAACTTCCTAAAAAGCGGAGTTAAAAACGACTATCCTATGTTAGTCGTAGACGGAAAAGGTGATACAGGCGAGGGCTCGCTATTGGAAATCACAAAGGACATATGCAAAGATAGAAAAATTTACGTTATCAATCTCAACGATCCCGAAAACAGCGACAAATACAACCCATTCAAAAACACAAACCCCGATGTCATAAAGGATATGCTAATCAATATGACCGAGTGGAGCGAGCCGCACTATAAATTTAATACAGAGCGTTACATTCAGCGATTGTGCTGTCTGCTTGAACTATCGGACATCGAAATATCATTTGAAAGTTTGATTAAATATATGCCCGCCGAAGATTTCGTTGTTTTAAGTGAAAAACTATCCGATGAAAAGCTAATCACCAAAGAACAGCATATCGAAAATACTAATCTTGCCCGAGCAAACAAGGAAATCATCGAGGGAGCGGCGGCTCGATTTGCGACCATAAAAGAGAGTAAACTCGGACAAATTTTCGACGTTTCGGGGATAGATATTTACACAGCGTTACAAGAAAACGCAGTTATCTTGTTTATATTGAATCCGCTTTTATATCCCGAAACATCGCCGTTGATTGGCAATTTGATTGTGATTGACAGCAAAAAGGCAGTCAGTAATTTATATGCCAATAAGAAGAAACGCATATTTTACATATTGGACGAGATAAATGTTTACGCAAATACATCGTTGCTTGATTTGGTAAATAAATCACGTTCGGCAAATGTGACTTGCGTACTTGCAACGCAGAGTTTATCAGACTTAGACGGTGTAACCGACCAACTCAAAGAGCAAATTATAGAGAATTGCAACAATTATATCGTACTCCGCCAAAATAGCCCTGTAAATTCCGAGTATTGGGCGAACGTAATCGGCACAAGGGAAACAATGCACCCCACATATCAAGTTGATAGTGGCGAAAGCACAGGCTTAGGCTCGCTCCGTAAAGTTCATGAATATATCTATCACCCGCAAATTATAAAGCATTTGGAACAAGGCAAGGCAATTTTCGTTTCAAGGGATAAAATGTTCCACACTAAAATACATATAAACAAGCCTTTTTAAAAAATTTTAGGGGGAGTTTGTATGCGTAGGGAAATATTCAGCAATTGGCCTTATATTTTTTGGTTTGCTTTTTACTTCACAATTTTTTGGCTGATTTTAGGCGGTACAGGGCAAGCGTTTATGTGGGTATCAATTATTTATATTTCGTCAATTTTATTCGCCCTTTCGCCAATGGCTGAAAGTCTATGGCGAGGTGTGTCAAAGGTTAGACCGATACGGACGGAAAGCGAGAGAAACCGCCTAATGCCCTTATTTGAAGATGTTTACAGGCAGGCAATCGAAAACGATCCGAGATTATCACGAAATATCACATTGTACATTCAAGAAAATATGGAAATAAACGCTTTTGCCTTTGGGCGTGGTACTCTCGCACTCACAAAAGGTAGTATCGAGTTATTGAGTGACGAGAGCCTAAAAGGCTTGATTGCTCACGAGTTCGGGCATTTTTCACATTTTGATACTATGGTATCTTTAATCGCTTATGTCGGCAATGTTTTTATGTCGTTGATTTTGAAATTTATTCGAGGAATCGCAAATATTTTACTTTTCATAGTTAGGGGTAAAGATTCAATATATACCCTTGTTTTCAAAGTGCTTTATTACATAATCGAGGGGATTTACCGATTTATTATGTTTATCGGGGATTTGATTTTAATGTCGGTCAGCCGTGAACACGAATACATGGCGGACAATTTCGCTCACAAGTGCGGATTTGGGGACGAGTTGGCTGATGTATTATCTCAAATCCACCAATTTTCAACGAGTTCGCCGGAAAGCGTGATTGAGCAACTCCGCAGTACGCACCCGCCATTGACACGCAGGATTGAACGGTTGGAAAAGGCGAATAAGCTAATATAAAAGAAAAATGGCAAGCATTATTTCAATGCTTGCCATTATTTATGGTTTTCTAATCATTTTCGCGCCACATTTCGGGCAAGGAGTTTGCGATACTGTAATATGTGAGGGGGCTAATTTTCCGTCTTGATATCTTTTAAATCCGCAATAAACATTTACACATTGAAAAAATTGATTTGCCATTTGGCAACACTCCTAAAAATAGATATAATTTAATTTTATTTAGTATTTATATTAAATTATTCTATTTCATAGAACCGATCTAATTCTTGCCGTTTTGGTCGTTTGGATATTTTTACTCAACACGTTCAGCGATAAGTCTTGCTGACCGGCTTGAAAGAATTATGCCGTAATTTCTATCAACAACAAATCTCATGCCTGTATCACGAGGCAAAACATAGTCGCCACCTATCCCACGCAATGTACCATAAATTAAACGGATATTGCCACTATTTGTTGAGTTTCTTTCGTCCCAAGGATTATGATAATTAGTAGAAAGTATGCTTCTATAATTATAATGTCCCTCAAAATAAGCAGGATTTACACTCCAATTAAAATTGTTAATAACTAATTCAAAATTTCTTTCAACATATTGTTGAACTCCCCCAAGAGTGGGAGAGCGAACTCTATCATTAAATATCCATCTGCCTGTTATATTCCAGTATTCTCTATGTTCACGAAGTCGAATTTCACTTTCCCATTTCCACCCAATAGAATCAAAAGTGAAAACAACAGCCTGTACTCTTTCTAGTGTCATAAAGTTATATACATTACGCGTGCTATATGTATAAATAATAATGCCGTATTCTAAATCAATATATTCTCTTATTAGTTCAAATTCTTGATTTTCTTCTGCAATTAATAAGTCGGCTTGCTCTTGGGGAATAAGTGTCAAAGGAGTTACTATTTCAAATGATATTGCCCTATGATTATTCAATATCCAACCGCCAACATCATAATATTCGTACAATAACATATATTCGCCTATTATACTGAAATTGTTATTACTTTTAGTTATTGTGGCATAAATTCTATCTGTTCTATTTTCTGTCTGCCGTCTATCAATAGTTAAGCTATCAATAGAAAAATATTGAAAATCGCCGTCAACCAATCTGTATTTGAATGCGTAACGACTATTTAAGTCGTTAATCATATCTCGCTCTCGTGGCGGGTTGTTTGAGCCACACCCAATTAAAAATATAATCAACATTGATAAGGAAAGCAGAAGACAAATTTTTTGTAAATTTTTAATAGTCATATTCATCACCTTTCGGTTTATTGATAAAATCTGGGTTCTGCAAGATGTAATCTTCCCGCACCCATCACATCGCCATCGCCTTCAAGTCTAATTCTAAAATCATTCCCACCGGTAATATTGATATCAAAATCTATCGGTCTTGAACTTTCTGTCATTGTAGGTGAAGTATAAACAATTCTTCCATCAACCTCTACTATCATTCTTGCGTTAGTACGAGTTGTGCCTTGTGGTATAAAAATAGTTCCTCTAAAACGAGAATACCGCATATTTAACAATCCTCTAAAAGCAAGGTCGGCGGTGCCACGTCTAAAAACATTGTTATACGAGTTTCCATAATTGTCTCGAATAGTCCCTCGAACAGGTTGCAAGTAAAAGGTGCCAAAAGTTCCTGCTGGGGCGATGTTTCTCACTTGGTCTAATCTTGTTGTTGGGTGTTGCAATCTTCCGTCCATACTGCCAAGAAAAACAGTCCAAGTCGGACCATCCCAATAAATAGGTGTGCCAAATGCCTCGGCAATTGCACGAACAGGCAAATACGTAGTACCCTCAAAAATGCCCGCTTCAACGCGATTTCCTTGTGCGTCCCTCATATTAAGCCGTCTGCCGTCAACATAAACGTTGATTCCTGTATGTACAGTAATCGTTTCTTGAACAAGCCGAGCCACCGCAGGTATAACGAATGTGCTGACAATGATTGTCGCAATAACTCCCAAGATAAAATACTTTCCTTTTTGTAACTTTGTCATTTTAAAGCCTCTTTTCTATAATTTTTAGTTCATTATTTTTTCCACGAAAAAACCTCATATGCACGATATGAAGTTGACTTGTACGTTTCCGCCAAAAGTAGACTTTAAATGGAATTGCATTTTTAGCAATATTGCACAAATTCGATGTATGTTTTTTGTCAAAATAGACAATAATTCCGTATTTTTGTGTCAAGTGTTGACACGAAAACATACGAATGTTATTATTAACGAGCAGTCCACGAAAGGTCTACCTTTCGTGGACTGCTGTGTTTTGTTATGCTTTGTGTAAAAAGTAAAGGGGCGGTACAACAATGATAGGACAAAAATATGCCTTAATCCGAGTTTCTACAAAAGATCAAAACACCGAAAGACAAATAATAAGAATGAAAGAGTTGGGCGTACCAATGGAAAATATCCTTATTGAGAAAGAAAGCGGTAAAAGCCCAGAGCGAAAAGCTTATCATTGCTTTACAAAGCAACTTAAAATGAACGATATTCTGTACATTGAAAACATTGACAGACTTAGCCGAGATTATGACGGAATTCTTGACGAATGGTATAAACTGACAAGGCAAATCGGCGTTATAATAAAAGTTTTAGACACTCCGCTAATTGATACAGACCAAGCGGACAATAGCTTATTTGGGCGATTTATTCGAAATATCATGCTACATATTTTATCTTTTCAAGCTGACTATGAATGGCAAATCAGAAAAAAACGACAAGCGCAGGGGATCGCTGTCGCACAAGCAAACGGAAAACAGTTCGGGCGAGCGAAGTCGGTAATCACCGAGGAAGAAATAAATATTGTAAATCAATATCAAAGCGGACAAATTTCTTTGAATACTGCACTAAAATTATCGGGCAGAAAAAAATCCGCTTTTTACAACCTATGTAGTGCGGTTAGTGAAATACAAGAAAAGGAAGTAATATGAACAAGTTATACAAATTAAAACGATTGAGGTCAGAAAGAAATTATAGTTGTGCTGATATGGGGAAGTTGTTAAACGTTAGCCGGATTTATTATTGGCAATTAGAAAATGGAAAGCGGAAGTTATGTTATTATATGGCGGTTAAAATATCTAGTATTTTCGAGTTAAATCCTGACGATGTATTTTATGATGATGTTGGAATAATTTGTAATAAAAAATGATATTAGTAAATAGGCAGAGTTACCACAAGTAGGCTAACGAAGAAGATAATGGTTATTTTTTAATCATTATCTTTTTTTGTTTTCCAAAAATATCATGATTTGATTTTACAAATCATGGAAATAATGGTATTGTAATATTAAATTCAAGAAGAATTAGAGGGATTTTATGGATGGTTTAGATATTGCAATTGCGGAAATATTAAAAGAATATTTTATAAAAAAAGGATATTCAGAAACATTTGTCGAAAAATACATTATAACAGATGAACGTTTTTTAATTTTAATAAAAATACTTAAAGAATACTATTTGATTGATTATCAAATAAAAGATAAAAAAGGAGATATTGATATGGACGGAAAATCAGCAGCAGACAGAGACGTTGATATGCTAAAAAAAGAATTGCTAAGAGAATTAATAGAAAGTTTGATGCCTGCTGAAAAGCCTGCTGAAACAGATTTTTACGAACTTATTCGCATTGCTGATGGAAGTATATCAAAATTGTCAAGCAGTAACAAGAAATTAGAAACAGCATCAGAAAAATTAGAAATGTATATTAAAAAAAACATAAAAACAGCAAGGGGATAATATATGTCAAATAATACACCAACGCTTGAATCTTTAATGAATAAAATAGGCGAAATCGCAACAGCGGCAGAAAAGCAATCAAGCAGGATTGAAACGATGTCCGACAGTCTTATAAAAATATTGCAAGACCAAGAACAAAAAATAAATGATGTTGTTGAAAAACAAGAAAATAAAATCAAAGACTTATTGCCTAATGCAATATCTGCTATGGGTGTTTTTATTGCAGTCGTTGTTGTAGTTTTTGGGGGAATTAATTTAATGTCAGCATTTCAATCATTGCGATACGTTCATATATTTACGATTTCTTGGGTATCTGCATTGGTGGGAATATTTGTTTTCAATATTCTTTTTTTATTGATGTTTTGCATTTCAAAATTATCGGGTAAACCAATAAGCAATTCTTGTAACAAATTTAGAAGAAAAGAAGCTGTTAAAACAACAGAAAGACATTGTATTAATTGTAGTAATGAAGACATCTCAAAAGACTGTGCGGAACACTTTAAAAAACCTTTTCGCAAATATTCGTATTTGTATATTATAAATATGATGTTTATAGTATTAATAGGTGTATTGCTATGGTATGGTACTACATATGATTTATTTAATATAGATTATTATAATTTGTTTAACGCAGCCCTGCACTAAAATAACGCAAACTTTCAAGAGAATAACAAAATTTACCCTTGTATTATAAACTCCAAATGCAATATATACAATGAGGTTGATTTTTAGACAAAATGGAATTCGCTTTTTAAACGGCGAGTTCCTTTTTTGTCGAGAAGTGAGACGAAATAATTTTATTTAAAAAATGCCTACCCTTGTCAATAGGCAAATGCTATATCAAATGCCTATGACTTCAAATCCAGTAATTACAAGGGCAAATCAAGTTTTGACTGCCCTTTTTTGCGCCTTGAAGTATGCCCTTTTTTAGGTCATTGACTATGCCTTTTAGTGTGATAAAATATTGTATGATACGGAATAATTGTATCCAAGCAGTAACCAATGATATAAATTATTTTGTATTTTAAAAGAGTAGTACATTACATTTTTGCGTGTAATTTACTGCTCTTTTTGGTTGAAATAGAAAGAGAGGTAAAAGAGGTAAAGAGGGAGTGAAAAATGAAGTTTTAAACAAAAAGTTGTTAGACTTATACAGTTATGTAGGTCTGCGGAATATCATATTAGATATTTTTAAGTTGTTTCAGTATTTAGAAAGCACAAACGAAAAAATAAATATCCCAAGGATTACAAGAGGTTATCAAGTTCGTTACGAACAAATTATGCCTATTAGCAATTCAGCGATAGAAGATTTTATTTTGATAAAAGAAATATCTAAAATAAAAAATGATTATTATAGAAAAAGATTATTTTCCAAGATAACAGTATCTTTAAAGAAATTGAACGAATTGGAATTAGATGTATTTCATTATGCGTTTTATGAAAATAAAAATGAATATGATATTGCAAAGGTTATCAACTGGGGACATAAAAAGGTTAGGCAAGTTAGAAAAAGTGCTTGCATTAAATTTTTATCCTCGCTTGGATTAGATAATCAATGTTTGAAGAAAGATGTTAGGATCAAAGTATTAGCCTAACATCTTTTTTGTAAGCAAAAAAATAGAAAGAGGTTATGTTTTATGAACACATACGAATTAGTAAACGAAATTATTTACTATTACAAATATTTCAATATAATCGAAATGGACAATGAAGTTTTGATAGCAAAAGAGGTAACAAGCAGAATAGAAAGCATTATCTTTATAGAAAATCTTTTAAGAAGATTACACCAAGAAATACGTTTAAAAAGATTTCTAAGGGATAGAAAAAGATTGGAAACGTTTTTAATAGAATTAGAAAATAGAAAAACAATGTTATTTTTAGATCAATTTTTAGAAGAAAAAAGCCAACTGGTAAGCCAGTAGGAAAATAGAAACAGGGGTATTATGGAAAAAATAGAATTAGCAGAAGAAATAATCAATTTCTGCGTGAAGTATAGATTGCTCGGCAATCCCAAAAGGATAATTAAGTCAAAGGATAGAGTTATACAGGAGTTAGACAATGTAGAGTTTGTAGAGAGTCTAATAAGTGTACTTATTAAAAAATCAAAATATATTAATATGGATAATAAAAGTTTGGAAAATTTGCTTGCCAAACTTGAAGAAGTAAGGCTTGATTTAGAGTAATGACAGATAGTTAAATCATTGAGAAAAATAGTAAATTGTAGTAATATGTATGTATCATTACATATTGCTACGCCAATTAAGGGGGTATTGGTATGACTTATGGTGAATTGTTTGTCTTAATAAGCAAGCAATGGGCGAATGTAAATGATATTAAGCAGTTATGCGGTAATGGTCGAGATAACGCTCGCCAAATTAGAAATGAAATTGAATCCGACATATTAAAGAGCGGTAAAAAATTTTTGGGTGGCAAAGAAAAGAAAGTTCTTATGTCTAAAGTTATTGATTACCTAAATATGGATATTGACTACATAGCAAAAATGGCTATGTTAGAAAAGGAAGTCAATAATGATAGGAAAATATAGAAATGGCTGTATATGAATCAAAGACAGCTACAAAAGACGGACGAAAATGGTATTTTTCCGTCAAATATATAAAAGTTAATGGTGTAAAAGACCGAAATAAAAGCAAAAAATTTGCAACAGAGAAGCAAGCCCAAACGGCTGAAATCCAATTTTTGGTAGATAACAAAATACAACAGGAAGTAGGTAATACAAATCCCAAAATAGATATAACATTTGAGGAAATGTATTCTAAATATTTAAGTTATACCGATACCGAAAAAAGAATAAAAGGTTCTTCAAAGTATTCTAAAATTAGCCGTATTAAAAACCACATCTTGCCTCATTTTGGCAAAATTAATATTCACGATATAACAGTTAATGTGATTATAGATTGGAAATCTATAATCAACCAAGCAACATATAGCAAAGACAGAAAATATTCTCTTAAATACAAGAGAGCACTAATTTCTGAATTCCGAACAGCTTTAAACTATGGTGTTGAATTTTGTGGATTAAAAGAAAATGTTGCAAAGATAGTAAGTAATTTTCACGATAAAAGTGAAACAGTAATTGCTGATGAAGAAAAAATCAGATACATTACGCCTGTTGAATATAATCTATTTGCAAGTGTTATTGATAAGATAGTGTATAAAGTATTTTTTGCTTTTTTATACTATATGGGAGTTAGAAAAGGCGAAGCACAGGCATTATTTTGGGAAGATATATTATGGAATACTAATCAAGTACGAATTATTAAAACTGTTACAACAAAAACTGACGAACGTGATGAGTATGGTAATAGATTTAAAATCACCAATACGAAAAATCGAAAAAACCGAACAATTAAAATGCCAATAATATTGAAAAATCTATTGTTGGAATTGTATCAGCATTATAAGGAACTTGAGGGATTTAATGAAAAATGGTTTGTCTTTGGCGGCAATAGGCATTTAGCAAGCCAATCAATAGATAACGTAAAGGATTCTTCTTTTAAATTAGTAAAAGAAAAATACGGCATAGAAATAAATAGAATTACAAACCACGAATTTAGACATTCGCACGCAAGTTATTTAATTAGTAAAGGTGTCAAGGTTGAACTTATTGCTTATAGATTAGGCGATACCGTTGCTGTGGTATTAGAAACTTATGCTCATTTATTCCCCGAAGTCGAAGATGTAATAATTGAAGAATTGGACTTGATTGAAGATAATTACAATATAGATTTAAACTTAATAAATTCAAGCATGAAAAAAGAATTTTTCAAAAGCCCAGCAGCTACAAAAAATCCTTTATTCAGTTAAATATGTTTCAAGTGTACCTAAAGTGTACCTAAAACGCTATAAAACACTTACCAGTGCCGCAATTACGGCATTTTATGTCATTTTGGTGGAGAATACCGGAAACAAGAATACATAAACCGTTCATAACTGCATATAGGTCAATATCCCATAATTAGGGCATTTGTGAATTTTCATGACTTATCACAAAATGATAGCAAATGAAAAAAGTGTACCTAATTTGTACCTAGATAAAAATAATTTTTAGACATGGACTTTTGACAAACGGTTAAATTCGTTTGTTTTTTCTTGTGCTAAAAAAGAGGATTTTCGCACAAAAAAGCGAATATATAAACTAGAGCCATAGGACAAGCGAAATCACTCATATACATCATATTGGGTGATAAGTATGGTTGAAAATAAAAAAAGACTTACTTATACTATCGAAAACATTTATAACGAACAAGGTGAAAAATTTATAGACTTGCTTGCGCAAGGCGTTAAAAGACTTGATTTATCTAATATACAAAAGCGATTAGTTATTAAGCATAAGGAGGATATACCTAATGTTTAATAACTTTTTAGAAATAATATACAAGGTTGCAATTTATTTGCGGTTATCAAAGGAGGACGAAAGCTCCGAGCAATCGGAAAGTATAGCAAATCAAAAGGAATTTATAACGCAGTATGTCATAGAGCAAGGTTGGAATATCGTAGACATCTATATTGATGATGGCTATTCGGGGTTGAATTATGACCGCCCCGACTTCAAGCGAATGATAGCTGACATCGAGAGTAAAAAGGTTAATCTCGTAATTACCAAAGATTTATCAAGGTTAGGTAGAGATTACATAGATACAGGCTATTATTTGGAGCGGTATTTTCCCGAAAAAAATGTGCGGTATATTGCTTTGGGTGACGGAATAGATACATTTTCACAAAGCAATAACAATGATATGTCACCGTTCAAGTCCGTTATAAATGATATGTATGCAAAAGACATATCAAAAAAAGTGCGGATTGCTATGGATACCAAACGCAAGAACGGACAGTTTATCGGAGCGTTCGCTCCTTACGGATATATCAAAGACCCGAATGACAAAAACGCATTTTTAATTGATGAGGAAGCCGCAAAGGTGGTACGGCGGATATTTAACGATTATATGAACGGCATTAGTATGTGTGGAATTGTTAAAAACTTGAATAATGAGGGTGTGCCTTGCCCTGCAAAGTACAAGTTACACACAAGCACATATAAAAATGCTATGTTAAAAAAGTATCGTTGGACACAGGAAACAATTAAGAATACTTTGACAAATCCGTCTTATATGGGAAGCATGACACAGCGTAGGCAAGAGAAAATCAATTATAAGTTGGAAAAGTACAGAAAAATTGATCGCAAGAATTGGATTATCGTCGAAAATACGCACGAGCCAATTATATCGTCCGAAGATTTTCACGCTGTACAAGAACTTATAGAAAAGCGTATTGTCCATTATGCGAAACCCGAAGAAGCACCGCATTTATTAAACGGCTTGCTGTTCTGCCAAGATTGTGGAGCGAAAATGACATATCGGCGTAGTAAGTCTAAAAAAATGATGATGTTATGTATGACTTACACTAAATACGGCCCAAGCGTTTGTACTAATCACCAAATGTACGAAAATGTCGTTGAAAGCTACGTTATAGACGAGTTAAAGGCTATGGCAAATCATACCTTGAATGATGATTATTACAAAGAGTTTGAGGGATTAAAAGTCAAGAGAGGAAAGCAAATCGAAACCGAACTTGAAACCATTAGCCGTAAACTTGCCGAGGTTAAAGAAATTATAAAAGGGTTGTATTTGGACAAGTTAAAGGGCGTAATTGATGAAGATCTGTTTTTGTCTATGTCGGGCGAGTATAACGAGGAAAAGGAATTTTTAAGCCAAAAATATATTAAACTTGCCGACAAAATGAAAGCCGAGCAAGCTCCCAAAACTCCCATTGATTATATGTCAATAATTAAAGAAATATCTAATTTTGACATAGTAGAAAAATCTATACTTTTTAAGCTGATTGACCGAGTAGAAATCACAGCGGAAAAGGAAATAGTTGTAAACTGGAAATTCTCAAACCCTTATGTATCAATAGTTTGAGGACAAACTAAAAACATAGTTTGGCACTCAGGGCCGCCGTATTGTGATACAATATAGCTTGCTAAGCGCGGGTTTGGATTTTTTACCTTAATCGGGTATTGTAAATTCTTTTGATAACTCCACATATATTATTTTCACTCTCCTTTTTAATTCTAACGATCGTGCCTCGCGGTACAATGTCTGCACATGTTTAAGCGCGTCCATTCAGCAGGCTTGCCCGCTAATCCCACGGCCACGGGTCGTCAACCCAGTCCCACCTGTCCATAGATGTCGATGCGGCGGCGGATAGCGGGCCGAACCGCGCTTCAAACTCAGTTACCAGAC
>Ga0123352_10013436_pt1 | contig 12994 bp, 10 predicted proteins | sample TergutLab28metaG_FD_89700 | JGI IMG/M metagenome (GOLD analysis project Ga0123352, IMG submission 89700) | Labiotermes labralis P1 segment gut microbial communities from Petit-Saut dam, French Guiana - Lab288 P1 | ecosystem: Host-associated > Arthropoda: Insects > Digestive system > Gut ... | reverse complement strand
TGTGTGTAAGTGTGTGTGTGTGTGTGTGTGTGTGTGTCTGCCTTCGCGCGCGTGCCATTAAACAAATAATTAAGTTAATGGAGTCTTCTGTTTGACTGAAACGTATTTTCTGTTCACGGAATTTTATCTTTGACGGACCTTCTGCGCTGTTGCAGATGGCAAGTGGCTGTCCGTTTCAATTATAATTTAAATGCGGATTTTATTTACACACAGTCAATATAGTTCCAGTTGTACTGTGTTTGCAGAAAGTGTCATGGGTTTATCTTGATTCCATTAGATAAATGGAGCGGTATATGAAGTAAGGAATTTGAAAGAGAAAAGCGGAAATCTTTAGAGGTCTCTTATTCAGAACGGTTTTCAGAAACTTTAGAAACGCTACGAATTATTAAAATTTGCTACAAGGATAGTGGAAATAATGGTTTGTGTTCATCACCAAATCTTATTATAATGATCAGATCAAAGAGGTACACATGAGAAAGAACAGGAGTAACGTACTTGTATTGTCCGATGGTAAAACTTGAAAGAGAGATGTAACTTGGAAGAACTTGCCGTAGGCACAAAGTTATTGTTGAAATAACTCTTAAGGGAAAAGGGGGGGGGGGTTGACTGCATTTATCTGTATCAGGAGTGGCATCAATGTCTGTCCGTTGAGGAAACATTAAAGTATCTTGGGTTGGCTTCAATTGCGGGTGAATTTCTTGCCTGTCCTAGAGGTTGCTTTTATTTATCAGTGGACAGATATTGCACACTCACAGCAAAATCATCGAACTCTGAACCACTATAGGCAAGGGCACCTCGATGACGCTGGGTCTATTTTAAAGTTATGTCCTCTTTTGCACCTCAACCAATATTGTTCGTGTGATCAAATCGAGAAGAATGATATGGGCGGAGCGTGTAGCATGTGTGGGGGAGAGGAGAGGTGCATGCAGGGTTTCGGAGAGGAAACCTGAGGGAAGGAGACCACTTGGAATTCCCAGGCATAGACTGGAGGATAACATTAGGATGGATCTTCAGGATGTGGGATGTGGGGGAATGGACTGCATCGATCTGGCTAAGGGTAGAGACAGGTGGCGGGCACTTGTGAATGCGGTAATGAATCTTCGGGTTCCATAAAATAGGGGAATTTCTTGAATATGTGAGAAACGGTTAGCTTCTCAAGAAGGACTGCGCTCCGTGGAGTAAGTAAGTAAGTAAGTAAGTAAGTAAGTAAGTAAGTAAGTAAGTAAATAAGTAAGTCAATCCTCTCTTCAAAGAAAAAAATACTGTACATCAACGAAGTTAATATTTTAATGGTTTGTACAGAAACATTCGCTGTTATGTCTGAGAAAGTTCACGCCTAAAGCGAGAGTTCTGCAGTTGAAATGTGTTATCGAACTTAATGTTAATGCATTTAATATACATAATTTACAGTGCCATATGAATGACTGAATCAATTCTATTTTCAACGGTGTTTAAACATTCTTACCCTATGGCTCGTCTCTCTCTCTCTCTCTCCCTCTCTTTCTCTCTCTCTCTCTCTCTCTCTCTCACACACACACACACAGCAAAGCACGCACTACCTCGAGGTTTTATACGACCGGCTACCCAACATCCTCGTGCTATTTCTTCGTTTTTACTTCAGCCCGATGTTGACCGACGCTCTGTTCGGCTGAAGTCGGACGTCGGACGTCGGAACTACAAATACCTCACCCCTAGCTCATTCGGCTTACGTTTGTCGATACGAACGGACGTGCTGTTGGTTCCTTCGGCGTCTGTTTCTGAGTTCGCGCGGCCGTCTAATTTCGTAAATATTTAGTGATTGTTTTAATTTCGTAATAAAAGACACATGTGTTTTGGTGAAGGCATGCTTTTCTTTTCTTTATTTTGTTTTAAAACTTGTGCGTGGCATGAAACTGTTTTTGGTTCTAGAGCAGAATCAATGCTGTTAGTGTGTAGGGACGTTCCTTTGACTTACGTTTTTGTTACAGACTGAAAATTGCAGTACCTGCATTTGTTAGTTCAGGTTGTGTTGACGAATAGGGGCGGGATAAAACGATTAGGTAATCAACGTGTGGTACAGGAATAGTCCACTGTAACAATTATGTATAATATTCAGTTAAGTTTTATTTGCATGGCACTAACAGTAACACTTTTCTTTTGCACCTTGCGGTATGTAATTTATTATGATTTTTAATTTTCTCCTTTAAATGTCTATCTATATACTTAACACTCCGGATGTAGATTCTGATTCCTATGCCTGGACAATGTCCAACTGTAAATATTTCACATATATTTTTTTTTAAATACAATCTTACACAGACGCTTATTTGCACAGCCTTATTTTTCTACACATCGTGCTGAAAATTAGGTTAGTTTCAACTCTCGTTTTTATGGGGTGAAACCCGGGAAGAATTTCTTCTACAATTCTCTCTGTAGCGTAAAAAAAAGAGCTAAATTTTAAATCGTGACACTGTAATTGAATTTGAATTTTTTAGTGATATTTTGGATTGTAGAGTAATAAGGGAAATAATAATTTCAGAGTTATGGTAAAATTATTGAAGAGTTGTAGATTTTAATGCATTAAGTAACACGATATTGTACCTCGTTATATATCGAGAAGTCTCTATGGAATTTGTAGGAGACATTAAGGTAAATTTGTATGCAAGAGATATTAAAGGCTAGATTATCAGCACTAAAGCGAGTGTTATTGTCCAGGGTGAATGTTCACAGTGATGGGCGACGGCGAAGAATGATTGAGCTAATGCAGGAAATATGAGATTCCTTGCTAAGAAAACCTTATGTATGAAACTTGCGCTGACATTTCAAGCACATTAAGCGTGATATGGGAAAATTTTCTACCTGGTGCCGAGGTATTTATTTGCACGCAGCCCATTTTCAAATACCGGGCGTATTTATGTTCATGAAGAACTCCTGATTAAGTTACCATTTGTGTCTGTTCCTTTACAGTGAACCCAGTTAATAGGAATGCAAACGGAACGGTTTTAAGCCATTGTACCTTAAAATAAAACAAACATATTTATGAGTTACATGTGAAAGTATTAAATATGAAGAAACACACTTCAATTTGATAGTGGCTTTTCTTCTTCTACCAGATGTTGACTAATTTGTGCACATATGTTTTACGACTCATTACAAATAGGAAGGGACATTTTTACGAAGTTGTGGTGTTTGTTTACGCCAACGTGTTTTAATGCCTTGTATATTTGTTAACAAAATGTACTTCCTGTTTATCAGCTCGGAAAAATATATAAACTAGGGAGATAAATTATAATTGTACAGGCGGAGATGGCGCATTCACTAGAACATTTTGTCTTCACTTGTGGTTACACAAATGTGACTTAAATATTTAAAATATTTGTTGGGAACTAAATTGTATGCTGTCATTTCAAGACAGAAGAAACTGATCAGACGTTTAATAAAAAATAACGTATCGAGATGAAAGAGTGAAACGCCAGGAATTTTCCGCTCTTAAACCTCCATGAAATTCTCTTGTTTACACGGACGCGTGTGTTTTGTGCATTCTTTGTTAATCGTTCGTTCCTGACCCTGAATCTGTAGCAAGAAACCCTCCCCGATTAAGAAGAGTAAACCCCCCTTTTGGATGAGCACCATGAGGGGGTGTAAGGAGAATGTACGTCATCTTCCCCGCTGAAGAGGTGGTACAATTAACGCTTGGAGGAATAGCGCCTCATCAGCATCTCCAACACCATCTATCACATCAGCAGTACGAACATCACCTCCAACAGGACGGTGCAAACACCTTCACAATACTCCACCGAGAATTTACAGAGTCGCAGATCTTGCAACATTCGCATCCGTCAAGAAGAGGTGAGGCTTTTTGACCGCAGCTCCTGTTGGCTCACAATCATTCACTTTTCCATTAACCACCTTTTCGTCATTCTGTTCTTCAGTACAATATTTCCGCAAACGCAACTCTCATGTGCTAATTTTTTTGTAGAAATATTAGCTTAAGAATTTAAGAAAGTGTAGCACTGTATTGGAACCTGATAATCACGTCCCATCAATTCTACGGTTGGATCGGTTATGATTTTGCCAATTTGTACCTGAATTACCTTCATCAAATACACGTCTCGCTACCTTGTATGCTCCCTCATGGCCATTCCTTTTCCACTTCCAAACCCTTACGCCACTCCCCAATTAACGAATAGAGTTAAGCCAGCTCGAACACCTTGCGAGATCGCCTTCATAACGAGGTCACCCGAATGAAGCCGTACACAGGCGAAAATGGAAGGCACTTTCCTTGACCGATTTTGACGTGGGGCATCCCGTTATGTAGCTCTGTAAATCAATTCGCAAAGTTTGATAACAGTTTAAATACAACAGAACTCCATTTTATTTAAACGTTTGACGCCTAACGACCCCTATAGGGGTCGTACAGCACCGCTAACCTCTAAAGTTGCATTTCTTATATTCATTCAACAAATATAGGTACTGAATATTTTAAACATGGTATATACTCTCCGTTTTTTCTTCAAAATGCAGTTTGTTTCATAATTCTAACGTATTTGGTTCCTGTATTATTCACATTTTATATACAGGATGTGCTAAAATTAAAAAAATAATTCCGGCGTCAAAAGTATAATTGAACAACATGTTTCGGTCTACGCTAGGCCATCCTCAGGTTCAAATCAATTTTAAAAATATATTGAGTTAAATAATTTAATAATGTTTAAAATTGGTTGAATTTTAAAATACATCAGAAAATTACATGTCAGTTGGAGGCTTTGCAACCTGAGTATTGCCTAGCCTATGCCGAAACGTTTTGTTCTGTTAAACAGAAGAGAATTTAATTTTGTTCAGGCTGTTATCAAAGTTTGTTTATTGATGCCCTTGACCGATGTTTGCAAGTCACATGGTTGTATGCAGATATAGGGGCTTTATACGTTGGCTGCTATTATCTCGAACAACTAAACGAATCGATAGCCTTGATAGGATAACGAATAGGCTATTGATTCTTTTCCCTCAGCGCTCCTGTGGTCTAAACTTTGTCACTGTGTAGGACATTCGGATTTAAGACAAGACTGTAGAACTCAAGGGGTTTTCCTTTCATTGTGGTCACACATATAGTGCCAAATTTACGAGTGGAGTAATAAGGAAAGTAAGTGGCCTTCACCGCGTAATACAGGGTGAGCGTAAAGTCTTTCCCTGATTACAAACATTTATTACAAGAAAACTATTTGGAATACAAACATATTTTTTTACCATTACTTAAGTTCGTTTCTAAATCTTTATGTCATGTGCTTATTGTAACATTTGTAACATTTGGTTTTTGGATGCAACATTTTCAAACAGGTGGATTGGGAGAGATGGTCCGACACCCTGGCCACCACGATCGCCAGATATCACCCCCCTTGACTTTTATGGGGTTTTGTTAAGGACAAAGTGTTTTAAACATCATTTCCAGATATTACAAATTTGAAGGCAAGAATAACAGAAGCTTTTAATAAAATAACTGAAGACATGTTGGAGAACACGCGGAGAGAAATTGATTTTCGAATAGACGTTCTCCGTGCAACAAAAGGAGCACATGTTGAAGTGTACTGATGTGTTGTAAAAAAACTTCTTGAGTTACATTAAAAAAATATGTTTGTATTCCACGTACAGTAGTTTTCTTGTAATAAATGTTTGTAATCAGGGAAAAATTTTATGCTCGCTCTGTAGAATTATTCGATATTCATAAGTCGCAAACTTAACTTCGGTACTTATTTGCTTTTCCATTTTCAGTTGTTCGAAGAGGCTAAAGGGATATCCTCAAGCACTCTAAATAAAATGCAGGCAACAAAGTGTTACCAATTTCTTTCCACATCGATATGTCTACACCAGAGACAAAATACATAATTTCGTTCTGAATTAGTTCTCATGAAATATGATTGTGTTGATTCCTTTTACCCATTTATTTAATTGTTTATTTATTTACTTCTACTTCATTTAAGATTTCTGTCACGAATTCATATCACGCAACGTCAAGTAACGGGATGACAGCCAATCATGACCTATTTATTAGTGCCCTTCTTCCTTTTCATAACGCAACAGCCCCCAGTGGGCCAGGGCCTCCTCATTATCAAGGCTTCACGATCACACTCAGACACACCACATCCGGTAAGACGCCTGTGCACGACTGACCAGCTTGAAACAGGGGCCTCTACCTGACAACACACAACACTCGCAAGATATAGACATCCATGAGCTCTACGGGGTTCTACACCTCATTCCCAGCAAAGGATCGGCCGCAGACACACGCCTCAGACGGCGCGGCCACTGCTATTGGCATTAGTCAGTTAGTTAGTTAGTTAATTAGTTAGTTAGTACCATGTGTTACAGATTTCTCAGATTCATTCTCCAGAAGAAGGAGGTGGAATGAAAAGCCTCCGTTTCGGGAAAATTCTGCATGCTGGTCTACAAATATAAATACGTCCCTGTGCTTAATAAAGCGCCACACCACAGAGGCGTATGGTGGAAAAGATGTATTGCTCCATACATTCTTAAACTTCAGACTGGATTGAGGTGAGTGGCCAACTTCGTGCCTCGAGGAAAGAGTTTCCCTTGTCTGTTGAAAAGGAGAGTGTGTAGATCCAGAGCCGATCTGGAAGCTCTGGAGAATAGCAAAATGCAATTCTCCTGCCTGCACCCGAACCACAGCTGTTCAGTCATCTAGTTTATGCCCTAGTCACTCTATCGATTTCACGTAATGGAATGGACTATTATTAGTAATATGTTTACTACTCAAAAACCCATTGTCATTAAAAAGCCAAGTCGTGAATTTATTACGATGTATAGTGTTTCTTCACGCGCTTAGTTTGTGATGCAGTAAACTTCAGTTCATTACAGCAAGCCCACAAGGTACCAGGCATATCGAATTTCTGAACACAAATAGCGGTTGGCAACTTAAGGCACTGATCTAACTCACGATGTCTGTCGTGCAAGGGTCGAAGTTCACACGGAGTTGTTGATGACGTTCCCAACATTACACAATGTTACGCCGTGTATATTGGTTCCCGTACACCAAACTAAGAGTCGTAATGTCCGAGAACATTAGAATTTTCACATTGCATCTCGTTTTCTTACTGTCATACGGCTAATGGAATCTGTTGGTCTCTCTCAGCGCTACGTTGGAAGCATAAGTACTTCATTGGTTTCGTAAGCATTCATTTGTTCTTAGTGTATGTTCTGCTGGTCTCACTAAGTGTCTGTTAGTCTCAATGGGCCTTCTGTTTCTCTCACCAAGCGTTTTCTTAGTCTGTCTAAGCGTTCCGTTGGTTTCATAAGTAGCCTATACCTACTAATGTTTTCGCTAAGTGTCCTCCTCTTTTTTTAATTGGCGCAAGAGCCCCCAGTGGGTCAGGACCTCCTCATTCCCGAGGTTTCTAGATCACACACCACAGTCGGTAGGAAACCCCTAGACAAGTGTTTAGCTCGTCGCAGAGACCCCTACCTGACAACACGCAACACTCGCAGCTGACATCCGTGTCCCCGATGGGAATCGAACCCACAATCTCAGCAGGCGAGCGACCACATACCTACGCCTTAGACCACGCGGCCACTGGGACCGGCTAAATGTCCTCTAAGGATCACTAAATATTCTGTTGTCCTCAATAAATGCTCCGTTGATCTCACTAAGTATTCTGTTTAATAATTTCAGTTTTATGGAACGTGGCTCCCTGTCTACTGGCAGTTGCTACGTTTGGAGATCACACTTCTTGTATTGCTTAGAAACTAAATGGAGGTTGCAAATTTATGGAACCGCCAGGCACTCTGTATTAACAGACAGGACATCATATCCCGAAGAATTTGAATTTTTATGAACACTGCCTTTAGGGACAAAAATCTCATGTTTTTTTTTTAACTTGTTGGGATGTCTTGGTCATATTATTATCAAATTGTTCGCCAGTTTTTTAAGTCTTTACAGTTGTGGAAAGGTAAATCACTCCCATTACAGGCCCGAGGTGCCCAGAGGGTTCCAAGAAGTTAAGATTCCCAGACAATGGCCCAGAATGGTGGTAAGGTTGTCAGCCTTACGCACCGGCCGCCTTTACCCCCAGGAAATACTACTGGTACTCATTTCTGTTAGAGGCTGAGTCGACCCTAGGGCCATAGTGCGATCGGAAGGATTATGTCAATGAAAGATTCCATTGACACCATCTGGAATCGAACCAGTGAGCTTCCGATTTGTAGCGCAGCTCCTTAAACACTGTGCTATCGCGGTCTCCGCTTTGCAGTTGTATCAGATCCAATGTGCACGATTCGAGGCACTCATATTTCAGTTGGAATTAAACGGATAATTTTTTAATTAAGTTTTTTTAACAAATAAGATATTTGATTTTCTCACAGCATGTTAATGAGCATCAAAATATTCTGGGATGTAGTGCCTTGTCAACTGGCACATTGTAGTGGCTTCGTCTAGTGTCAAACTGCGTATTAAGAGCAGCACCAGTCGATGTTTCTTAACACCGCGGAGGTCTCAAATCTGCATAAAACGTAATTTGGCCTTGGAATGTTTAGTGTGTTATTTAGTTAATATTTTATTTGTATGCAGGTAGTTTGGACTTGACGGTTATTTTCACGAACTTGCATTCAATATTATCTTTGAAACTTTCAATGAAATGGTAATAAATTGATTATATTCACATACGACTGGTGCTGACCTATTGAGCTTAATTTGTTTAATTATAACATATGAAACAAACTTAGTTTTCATAAGCCTGAACGTGTCACACAGAAGTGCCTAATCAGTGCCTACGTTGTACCTGAGAATGCCGTTGGAAGTCACCAAGTTCAATGGGCTGGCGGATCCATACTTTTTAAATTTGAATCAATTTCCACTAAAATGAATTGACAAATTCGTAAATAGAACAACCGAAGTCACGTATTCTTGTTCCCAGACTTCTCACCGTAGAATAGGCTGTGAATGCCCAGAGGGAGAGAAGCAGTATAGCTTGTACTGTTTATTTAACCTCGGCGCTAGATGAGGGTGGGTGGTCAACGCCACGCCCCGGCTGTTTACTTCCGGGAATGACCGGTACTCATTGTACGGGAGGCTGGGTTGGCTTCAGGGCCGGTTTGTACTGGTGCGGAAAATCTGACCCCACCGGACCCTCCAGCGCGTAGCGTAGCTTTCGCGGCCTACGAGAGCTAACATTGTCTAAAATAAGTTTCGGATCACTTGCTCAGACTTCCCCTGTTCACTTGTCTCGCTGTGTCACACATACTTTCAAAATCGTTTATCCTGTCTATATTTTACGACAGGGATGACGACCCTACGGCAGGCGTGCCCAAAGTGGCACGCTAAGAGATTTTCTTGGCACGCTGCATTCACTGGTGTCCCAATATTTTTATTTCTTGTGCCCACTCAGCGTCTCTATATTGTGAAGAACATGTGTATATACACATGTGTATGTACAGACTGTGTATGAATTACCGTTGCTACCAAATAACACTGCGAGTGAAACATTCTTTTTTACACAAATCGGGAGCGGTGCGAAGTGTTGACTGGATGTTTATGACTGGGGTGCCAGCATTTCGTTGACTGGGTGAATACGTGACATTGGACAAAATGTTTGACAGGCTTCTTTTTAAACAGGAATTATTGGCAGCCCCATTTACCCCAAAATTTTCAACCTCATCACATTCTTCGAGGAGGCCTGTATTAGAAATATGATAATTGTACTACGCTTTAATTATACATATTATTATAAATTGTATTAATGGTAATAATTCAGTAATTAGTAATAATTATGAAAGACCCCAAGACCTTATTTTGCTCTTCAAAATTCTCATGGGCACGCGGAATGATTTCTTCGAAGTTTGTAGGAAATTTGGGCAAGTGCCCTCAAAAAAGGTTGGACAGCCCTGTTTTATGACTTTTGTTACGATAGGAAGAGAAGTCTGTCTCTCAGAACTGAAGCATATACAGTTTCTTGAGACATAACACCTGTTCAGATTTTCACATATTACTCATTCGCTGTTCCTAAGATGTTTTGCACATGCAGTTTCTCGCGTATCACTCATGCAATTTCTATGCCTTCATACATTTTCAGATCAGCGCATGTGGACTGTCTCAGATACCACATATATTCCGTTTTTCAGATATAACAACCGCATTCATTGCCTCAAATTTTATGTCCTAGCAGGTTATCGGCAATCACATGTGTTCCCTTTCTCAGATACCGCGCATGTGCGACTTCTGATATATATCGCACATGTTTGTTTTGTAACATATCTCGCATGGAGAGCCCTCAGCTCTCACACATGTTCAGTTTCCAGGTGTCACGAGTATATGCAGTTTGCTGTGTGCTAACAAGAGTGTCTATACATTTTAACACCCAGTTTCATGGAAACGTGAAGTGGTGTAGAAAGAAAGCGCTTAAGGTTCTGGGTCTAGGTCCTAATGAAACTGTGTTGTCAGTATCACAACCTGGCCCTTTTACTTCCGAGGAAGTAAAGTCTGTACGAATTCGGCTAGAGAAAGGGTTGGTCTTAGGGCCTTCCTGAACGAGATTAAGAGAAGAAACTTTCCGTCAAAAACACAACGTTAAAAATTAATACGTGTAAATTAACCAGCTACATGTTTCGACCCTCTAGGGGGTCATCTTCAGGCTGATATTTGAAATATATTAGGAAGAATACAGATCATGTGGAGAAGGGAGATCGCGCTTTTTACAAACTTTTGTTACAAGTCTGGTCTTTACACATAATTGATTTCAAGATTATAATTGAATATTATAATTACAACATTTAAATTAAAATTAAATCAGTGACAGCAGTTATTAAAATTTTCTTCCTTTGTATTTGTAATTAGTCAGGGCAGGTAATAGGACTGGATTGATCTGGCTCGGAATAGGGAAGTTTGGAGGGTTACTGTGAATGAGATAATGAACCTTCGGGTTGTACAAAAAGCGGAGAATTTCCTGACTAGTTGAGAACCTGTTAGCTTCTCAAGAAGGACTCTCCTCCAAGGATTCAGTTAGTTCAGAGCAGGTAATACTGCTCATGCTGTAGGTCCTTAGCACCGTCTAGCAGTTGTCTTTGTATCCGAAGTTTTGGACGAACTTCGAAGAATTCGAATCGGAAGTGAAAGGCAGGGAATTTTCACGAAACATCGACAGCACGTTCCACAGCCAAAAGGCGCAAACACTCAAAAACAGTTTCAATGTAACACTGAATCACCGCAAAATTCAATATGAGTTACTGAAAAGCCTTCTTTCTTTTTTGGCTGAAGTTGAAGTTATGCTCCTGAATAATGGACTTCGGTTTAGGATAAAGTTTTTTTTTTTTATAAATTCAAGAATTATTGTCCTTGCAATCTCGAGCGTCGAGTTAATGCAACTAGTTTTACAGGCCTGTTGTACACAGCACGGGCCTGTGTATTAAATGACATTTTCTAGTCAGTTACAATGTGTAAACATAGTTGGCAGGAATCCGTAACAGCAGTAGTAAAATAACCTTGTTTACTGTGTGCGAAACTTTGTCATGTGATGCGATAAAATAATATATAAAACTTGCTGCCAGTGAAAAGAAAAACAACTTGTGTTTACTCTTTTTATACGGTGTGTAAAACCTTGCCTTTTGTAGCTAAAATTAAAAAAAAAAATCAGTAATATGTGAAAAATATAACATTAACGAAATTGTATTTTATTTTTTGTAATGTATTTCTTAAAACCTTCGCCAAATCAGAACAACATTTTAAAATACAGTAGGAAATCGTGTTTCTCTTCAGAGTCTCAAATGATTTTCATTGCAGCTTGTCAGAAACAGCCTTATGTGTAGAATTTGGTTGTATTATATATCTTTGCTTGATTACACACAACCATTTTGATCTCCGCCTGGGGTACAAGTTTAGGTGCGTCATTTCACGCAGTTAAGTCCCGATTTAGACCTAAAGCTGTTTACTATTTGTGCTGTATCCATCGTCAAGTCACCTGTATATTTTTCCTAGGCTGTACAAACTTCAAGAGCAGTAGGGGATGCATCATGGGACGAAAGACGAAGAAAAGCTGTGTGGGTTAAACTGCAAATATTTAGTCACTCTTGGGATAGCTCAGTCTCTGTGGCGACTAGGCTATTGCCTGAACGATCGAGGAGTATATTTCGACACTTGGCAGGAGAGAAGGGTTCTCCCGTTTCCCGAGGCGCCCAGACCGGCTCGGGAACCAATCCAAACTTCTTTTAAAGGGACGCCGGAATCCTTTTCTTCAAAATTAAAGCGACAGAGGCGTAAGGCTGAAGATTAATCTCCGAACACTTTTGAGTTGAAGACTGTGTGGAGCTGTACCTCTCTTCCCACGATGTAACTTCGTAGCATGCACAGGGAAAATTCTACATCTCTCTTCATTCTCACTATATAAGTATTTATATTTAAGTTTCTTTTGTCCTTTTTGCGTTCATTCAACTCTCCTCAAATTTTACCTTGTTCGAACAATTTTGAGTTGTTTTGAAGTGACAACTGAGAGGTAAAATATATTTCATCCCCAAACAGATCACGTGACAAACGTAATTCTTTGAACAAATTATAAACTAGATTAATTGCACTGTCAGTCTGATGCATTACGGAAAGATTTGCCTTTCAAAACTGCGTGGAAGACGGTCCTGCTGCGCGATAAACTGTTCATTACTGAACGATATAATTAGTGAGTTGGAGGTGAGAGCAGCAGTGTTTACGTGTCCGATGTTCATTTGCTAGAAGAAATAATGGAATAACAAAGCTAGGTTTGTAAACAGCTTTTAATGAAAGGCTGTACAGTTTTACTTTCTGAGTAATTTTTAAGCAAACTGCGTACATAAAATTACAATCTTATGTTTATTGGACCGTGCATCACCTTGATAATTGAATAAAGAGAGACCAACTTTATGTCACTTGCTTTATTATTTCATTATTTAATGCTCAACATGTTTCGGATGTTAATACATCCATCCTCAGTAGCTTGCGACTTATTTGTTGAGTTATTTCATGGGTTGTATAGCTCTGATACGATGTGTG
>Ga0123352_10013433_pt1 | contig 12995 bp, 6 predicted proteins | sample TergutLab28metaG_FD_89700 | JGI IMG/M metagenome (GOLD analysis project Ga0123352, IMG submission 89700) | Labiotermes labralis P1 segment gut microbial communities from Petit-Saut dam, French Guiana - Lab288 P1 | ecosystem: Host-associated > Arthropoda: Insects > Digestive system > Gut ... | reverse complement strand
GAGACCAACTTGATGTCACTAGTTATTATGTTTTATTTCACTTCTTCTATGCTCAACATGTTTCGGACATTAATACATCCATCATCAGGAGCCTGCGACTTTCTATTGTATCACCACATTATTCGTGTGTTCTGGTTTCGATGTGTGTTGGAATTTCGGTGTGGCTGGGTTGGCGTGGTATCCGTGTAGCAAGCAGGCTGAAGCACTTCATTTCTTCTATGTTGAGCATAGAAGAAGTGAAATAAAACATAATAACTAGTGACATCAAGTTGGTCTCATATTCTTCAAGAGCCATAGGTTGTTCAACTTTTTTAATCAAGGAGGGATCGTGACTTTTACTGCCAAGTCCGATGCAGCTCTTTGACAAATGACACTGTAAAATTATAAGTGTTTGGTACAATTTCAAAATACTCCTTCTATTTAAGAATATGGTTGCCATCCAAACGTGTAATTAAATAGAATAATTAACACATCAATTAAATTTTCCCATAAAATAAAAAAACATCAAATACATATGCAACTATTTTGTATCATCAGATAATAATTCAAAATGACGATATTCGCAGAGTACAACCAACATGATGCGACGTTTCTTCATTTATTTACTTCTGTAAGACGCTCTACATGTTTCTGACGGTTTTTCCGTCCATCATCAGGAGCTCAAAACTGCATATACAGCGTCACTGGCTTGGATGTTCCATCCCAGCCAGGCTAGCGGCAGGTAGCAGTATTGTTCTGACAAATACCTGACGCTGTGTGTGCAGTTCTGAGCTCCTGATGGTGGACGGAAAAACCGTCTGAAACATGTGGAGCATCTTACAGAAATAAATAAGTTAAGAAACTTTTTTTTGACGTTTTGCTGACCGTGCATCTCAGTATATTTATCTCAGTATTTAACCAAATTGATGCGCAAAATTTGTTTTACAATAAGTTTTATTTCATGCCTCTACATGTTTCGAGCACATGTGCTCATCATCAGGAGGTCAAAATTGCATTACACAGCCTCTGGTATCATCACACTTATAGGCATGAAATAAAACTTATTGTGAAACAAATTTTGTGTATCAAGTTGGTTGAATACTGAGATAAATTAAGAAACGTCGCTTCTTGTTGGTTGTACTCTGAAAATATACTAGCGATGCACGGATATATGAATGTTAAATTCAAAATGACGAGAAGTCATATGATTTATTAAATGCTTAAATCGTCAGTAACAACACTATTGAAGAGCCCGTTTTGTATTAAGGAAATTTTGAAATTCTCAAGCTTTGTTCGGGCCGTAGCTCAAGCGATGTTAACATTTTTATGATCCATGATCCTTGCATTAATCGAATGTCAATAGGATAATGGCATCAACAGATTCATATGAATCTTAAAATCCTATGTATTAACGGATTTGTGTACACATGTTTGCATTTGTTTATGCCGTTATTGTGTTCATATGAAGTTATTGAAACAAAAGTTACTTTAAATTTTTGAGCAACAAAATATGTTTTTTTGATGTGGTCAAAATGGTTGGAATACTTTCGTTACGATTTACACTTTATTTTTAAAAATGTAATAGTCTATGAGAAGCTTGTCGCTCCTTCTTAATATCTGGACGTACATGAGAAGCAGAAGCCTGCAGGCAGCTTTCCAATCTTTCGTCCCCCGGTCGATTTATAGATTCGCCCTTAACCAATTTCAGTTTTGATATCACACTCTAAATATATCATCTAAAATTCTACTGGAAAATGTTCAATATTAACGTGAAATGGTACGGAATGTAATTTGACTGTGGTCTCATGTTCACATATTTTGATAATGGAAACTGAATTCTTGCAGAAGGAACCGAGTTTCATCTTCATATTTCTTAGCATCAGTTGGTTTTCCCGATCCCAGAAATGGGATGTGTGCATCTCTTTACGGTATTTTCGACCGTGCAACGAGACTGTTTGCTTTAGATGTACAATTTATTATCTGCCTCTGGATATACTGAGGTTCCATTTTCCCCCAGATGTAGCTAGCAGTTTCTAATAATAGTCGAATCATTATTTAAATTAATTGTATTTATTCTGTAAATGAAATTGAAATATACCGTGGAATGGAAATTTATGTGAAAAAATTATATAGAATCCCACGGCAATCATCCCCAGTGCAGATTATAATACAGGTACAGTGATCCCGTTACAGGCCCGGTGTGGCCCAGAGGTTGGGTAGAGGTATAGCTCTACTCTTCCATGACCGCGGCACTAGAAGGGGGTGAGTGGTCAGCAACACGCCCCGGCCGCACTTTACCCCCGGGAAAGACCCGTTACCCATTTTACAGGTGGCTGGGTGGACCCCAAGGCCGGTCTGAACGGGCGGAAAATCTCGTCCCTACTGGGATTCGATCCCGGACCGTCCAACCCGTAGTCAGTCGCTATACCGACTGAGCTACTCGGCCCACGCAGTTTATAATAGATCAATAAAATCCGGAGAATGTGAATTTTTCAACTGTTTGAATAGCACGGTAATAAATGATGCAAGGTATACATACGAAAATAATCCGGGATTGCCATGGCAACAACAGCAATCAACAGGAAGAAGACTTTTCACCAGCAAATTTTACTGAAATCTAAGGAAGAAATTAGTAAATTGCTAAATTTGGAGCATAGCTTTATATTGTGCTGAGATCTGGACACTTCAAAAAGCAGATGAGAATACCTGAAAGTTTTGAAATGTGGTGCTGGAGTAGGATGGAGACGATCAGTTTGACCGATTGTGCGAGATATGGAGAAGTACTGCATACAGGCCATGGGACAAATATCCTACCTACAACAAACAGGTGGAAGGCTATCTCAATTTGGTCGCATAGGAACTGCCTGCTAAAACACGTTACTGAAGGAAAGATAGAGGGTTTGATAGAAGTGACTACAAGACGAGAAAGAAGAAATAAGCGTCTACTGGATGACATTAAGGAAAGGAGAAGATACTGTAAATTGAACGAGGAAACGCTAGATTGTATATTGTAGAGTACGCCCTTTGGACGAGGCTATGAACCTATTATAAGACCGACTACGGAATGAATGTTTATTCCATTACTTTTTAATTCCTTACGTTTGTAATTTGGTTTTATAATACATAACCGGTCATATTTCTGAGAACTTTTGTCTCTGCGTTTTCTGTCACTCGATCCTGCTTCTTTTCCAGCATTTTAATAGCATGCAAACAAACCCTAACACATTATTCCTTGAACAGAGTAAATAAAGTTATAGTCGCCGCATTGATTGAGTCGGTGGCGCTGTGTGTGTTTTTCAAGATAGCATGGGTTGAGTTCCCTTCAAAGGAATTGTAGCCACAAATTCTACGGTCTGTTTAACTCTGAAAGGTCCTGGTGACGTCTTAAGTCGCTGCACTGGGCCGAGACCCTTTATATCTTTCCACTCGGCAGAGAGCAAAAATTGACTTCTCATTGACAAAGTAAACACCTGTACTACTTTCACCCTTCGCCTCACTAATGCAACGCCCGATAACCCTGATTTACTAGTTTCAGCTGTCGAATCACCTAAACTACTTTCAATCAATACCCTATCACCTGGCTTCCTGAAGTGAAAGGACCATCTGCAGTATCAGCAGCTCTTTTTTATTGCTGTAGGTTAAAGCTGATATAACCGTAGTTGTATGTAACTTCTACGTATTTTCCTTCTACTCTATCACTTCAATTTTTTCCTACATGACCAGCCTCGTGGTCTAGTGGTCAGAGCCTCTGACTACTAATCATGAGGTCCCGGGTTCGATTCCCGGCTCTACCATGGGAATTTTTCCAGAAGGGGAGGATTCCCACGGTGACCATGGTCTGGGTAGGTTAGTAGAATTTAGGCTTAAGGGCCCTCCTGGCGCTACATCTTCCTCTATCACTACTCACATCATCGGGACAACGTAACTGCGCCACATGGGCGTCCCAACCTCAGAAGTCGGTTACACTCCTTCCATGCCCAGGAGGGAGGACCACGAAGTCCACAAGGACATGTGGTGGCATTGGACAAAAAAAAAATTTTCCTACATATGTGACTAAATTTCATTAGCCTTGTAGCTATATTATTTACCCCGAAATATTGTATGCAAATATCTTACTCCAAACAATTATAGTTACGTACCTATTGATTTGGTGGGCCGGGTAGCTCAGTCGGTATAGTGACTGACTACGGGCTGGACGGTCCGGTATCGAATCCCGGTGGGGACGAGATTTTCCACCCGTCGAGACCGGCCCTGGGGCCCAACCAGCCTCCAGTAAAATGGGTACCGGTTCTTTCCCGGGGGTTAGCTGCGGCCGGGGCGTGCTGCTGACCACTAACCCTCTTCTAGTGCCGCGGTCATGGAAGAGTAGAGCTATAACTCTACCCACCCTCTGGGCCACACCGGGCCTGTAACGGGATCACATTACCTTACCTATTGATTTGAATCTTCTTCTTTATTAATTTTTTCCATTTGGAACTGTGCCTACCTTTGGCGTATCTGAAACTGTTGCCAGGGGAGCGATCGGACGATTTGAAAAGGCGAGGACCATTGGCAGTCCATTAATGGATAAAAGCATGCTAAGGTCTTCCTTAGAGGTCCTCTGGTTTAAAAGCTGGGGATTTACTCAACTAGGACATAAACCAGCTAAAAATAATGACCGAACTACTAACAGGGCACTGTTATTAAAAGACATCTGTTGAAAATGGTTCTGGTTGATAATACCTTTTGCGATGCACGTCAACAGGCACTTCAAATGACCTCACATATTCTTAGTGACTGGGAGACATTGGCAGTAGTAAGATTTAAGCACTAGGGCCGTCATTTCTTGCATCCAGTTGACTGCTGACATATTCGCCAGCAAGGTACTGGCCTTTTTTCAACGTCCGAGGCTATTGAGAGGTTCAGCAAAGGAATTAACAAAAGATCGGAAAAGGTCCAAGTGCAAGGTCCACAGAGTTGCCGCCCTCCTCCCTAATTTACTCTATTCTATGCTGTACCAATTTCTTATAATTTTATGTTTGATCATTTATTATTATTATTATTAGTAGTAGTAGTAGTAGTAGTAGTAGTAGAAGTATATTAGTATTATTATTGACTACACGTGTGTGATTCACCATTGATCACCATTCAGTAATATAATTTTAATCCTTCTTCGCCTCTGAGTTTCTTTCTGGTTTCTTATGTTACTGACATGTGATATCACGTATAATATGTAAGTAACTCATTTGTGTTGTATCCCTCCGACAGTCCTTAATAAAACCCATCTGCAGTTACTACGATGTTATTGCTGTGTCTGTACCTTCGTATATAATAATATAGTAATTCAATTAACATTATTATTCATATATATATATACATATATATATTACTATCCACTTGCGTTACACCTATATGCTATTATTTCTATGTGTGTTTTCATGTATAATAAGCTATTTTTAAATAAACGCTTAAGTTTATTCTTCTTATAGCACAAGTTAACAGCAATTTACCTGCATTTTAACATTATTGCTATGCCCAATTTCACGTATTATAATCAAATTTCTGATTCCTTTGTGGCCTATCACCCGCTACATCCCCTACATCTATCCATTTCCATGCACTCCGATATTGCTGTAAAATCATTGTTGGTCCAAACAGAAGTCTTGAAGATTCAAGCAAAGCGTTAACTATTCTTTAGACCATTCACAAAAACAAAGGCCAGAAACTAGTGGGTTGTTCGACTGTGCATCTTCCGCGTGAAATAATGTGGAATGCCAGCTTGATGCAACATTGCACTGCACGGCACTATCCGCACCGTACACACGGCCTACGCAGCGGCTCTCAAGACCACCACCCATCCATAAACTCGATGCAGAAAACCATATGCTGCCACTCAACATCTAATGCGCCTGATGATGGGCGTATGCGCCCGAAACATGTCGAGCTAAGAATACATCAATAAAATTACCTTGTTGCATCAAGCTGGCATTTCACATTATTTCACCAGAAATTAGTGTCTGTCCTGTTTCCTCTACACTTAAGCTGTTGGGGACTTACGACAGACTTAATGGAACAAACATAATCTCAAAACCAGGTCACTTACATTTCAAATAATTAAAAGAGCTAATACAGCGTCACTAAAACTCTGATTAAATTCAGAATATTATATCTCGTTGTATGTTATCCCAGTATGTAGGAAATGTCACTGAGGAAATGAGAATACACTTTACTGCCTAACAAGAGGTAAAAAGGTAAAGTGCACCCTTGTACAGGCACTCAGACTCTGTACAGGCCGTACGGCTCGTACGGGGAGTAGAAGTATAGCTCTACTCTTTCTTGATCACGGCACTAAAAAGGGGTAAGGGGTCAGCGTCACGCCCCAGCCTCTCTTTACCCCCGGGAAAGACCCGGTACCCATTGTACAGGAGGCTGGGTGGGCCCCAGGACCGGTCTGGACAAGTGCGGAAGCTTAACAAGAACAGTATACTTACTCCACTCACAACTAAAGCAATTAACTTCGACTAGATAGATCCTGAACTTTGGTGAGAGGTTTCTAACTAGCTCTTTTTCGTTCTGTAAGCAGGAAAGTAAAAATTCTGAGAACAGTTGATTGTTCGGCGAAAATGCCATCTGTTCTTAAGAGGGAATATCCCATAAAAAAAAAAAGGCTTTTTCTCTGCATGATCGAGAACAAGTAACTCTTGACTTTCGCTCAGTCGCTTCGGAATGTGAGTTTAGTAAACCCTTCGGCCCAGGTTGTTGAAATTTACATCCAACAAGTTCACCAATGAGAAAGACTTCCTATTTGGAAAACCAATAGCCGATCTGATTTGGTTTTGCCGTTTGACGGGATCAAAGAACGAGATTTATATATAGTTTGATTCACACTTGTGAACAAGTACAAGGTTCGTATTCCATTCCTAAATAGGAGGGAAAAGTTCATGTAATATTGTGGTTACAATTGCTTTGTTGCCGTGACTGAGGGAAGCATTAGTATATTCAGTGAAGAAATAGAAGTGATTTAGAAGTGAATTTATTTACTGCAGCTACCAGATGTCAACGTATAAATCATCACCTTTAACGTGGGCAAAATACTTACAGTATTTGCTTCAACTTCTCTTCATTGGTCTGGAGGTACTAATGGGCCCTGTGACGCTGCAGGCTGAGACACTCAGGCATGTGTTGTGTTGTTTTTATTGTCACAGCCGCTTCAGTTATAGGCCAAAGTTCGTACCGCGTGTTGACTCATCTGCAGCAAACCATGCCCTTCACATGACCCCATAGATCGACGTCAACAGGAGTGAGATCGAGCGATCCCGGATTCCACAAAACTGATCCGTTTTATCCTGTCCATTAATCTGGGCAGTAAAAAATAAGAAAACTACGAACTTTGTTTCGCGCCTAAAATGTGCACGAGCTGTCTCACAGTAACCACACGGTTTGTCGCGTTTCCAATGGCACATACTCCAGTAGATGAGCTAATTTTTCTTCTCGCCAAGAAAGCGACTGTGACTCTAAAATTATATAAACTTTTGACTTTTTTTTTTTTAGAAATATAGCATAAACTTTATCGTATACTGTGTAATGAAGATCACTATGTACACCTGCGACACCATCAGCTGTCGTTTGGAGTCAGAACAGTAACAACTGTGGTTATTTAAAACATTGGGAGTAATCACCTGGATAATGTCATATTCGCAATATTGACAATTTGTCACCAGCGCTCAAAATCTGATCATCTAAATTGATTGCAGTAAGATTATCACCAGCTCTCATAATTCGGACATACTTTATCGCCTATTCGGACGTCGCATCTCGAGTGAATTTTTAACAAATGAAAACGAGCTCATGTCATTTGCGCAGCTTGTGTGGTTGTTACTTTTATGAATACCTCAACGATCCAAGCAGTAAATGCAATTATTCTACGTGAAATAATTCCTGGCTGGTTCATCACAGTAATGCCTCAGCCATTAAATGTCTGGGCTGTCTGAAAGTTCCTGCTGAAATGACTAAACCAAACTAACTTCCCGGTATGTTTAACTTTACGGCTTTCCATCTACTCTGAGAACAGATAAGATAAATGAGTAGATACTGTAAGCTAACAGGGACGTGATGCCAGGCTCCGCAATAAGAGGGAAACCCCAGCTTCATTCCTTCGTCTCGAATAAACTGTCCTTCATATTTTGCATTTCAGAATCTAGATCTGCAATAACATTAGAAAAGTTGCACTGGTGAATTTGATAACATAAATTCTATTTTTTTAAATATATGTTCAAGTGTAATGAACCCTGTAATCGTAAGGTTATTCCAGACTAGTTACATATCCTTAGACTTTGACTGAATTAATAAAAAGCTGTGTGAAATAGTAATAATAAAATCAATTTATTATTATTATTATTATTATTATATTAATTATATTTCTTACCCATAACTGACATTGTTAAGACTGAAAACAGACACGATAATTTGGTTCATTAAGAGAGGCGAACAGGCATCAGACCGATTGGAATCGATATTTTACACGTAATATAACATTTTATTTTAATCTCAAGGCATTAATATTTTTCAGAAAACAATTTTACCCCTTCGTCTGCCTGATCAGGCTAGACGGTCTCCATGACTACGGTTACGTTACTTACCCTATCTGACGTATTACAGGGTGTTTTACACGCAGTACGCCCTTTGATATTTGTAAAAGTGCGTAAGAATACGTGCATTATACCTTAATCTAAATGGATCTCAATGTTTTACACGGTCTGCATCATCGAATGTTGTAGCACCTTGTCAGATAACACACTTCTATGTAGGACATTATGTTACTTGCACATTATACTGTTGGTCTGTTTCTCTCTTTTCAGGAAGAAATGTACGATTGTCTTATTATTTTCTCTCCGTCTGTGTACCTATGTATCTTCCGTTTTCAACTGTCGAAAGAAATGATCGTTTATTTTTCGGAATCTCAGTCTTACGCAAATTGAGGGTACCACAACTTCAATCAAAGACGCGTTCGCAAAACTGCGAGAAGCAATTATTAACTTCATCATGTCTGTCTGTCCATCCATCCGTACGTCTGTCAGCATGGAACGGATTTTCATTAAATCTGACACTTAAATACTTTTCGAAAATCTGTCGGGAAATTCAAGTTTCATTAAAATCGGACAAGAATTACAGGTCCTTTTTATGAAGACCAATATACATTTTTGATCTTATCTCACTCAGTTTTTCTTAAGATGATAAATGTTTGCAGACAAAAGATGTAGAGAAAATCAAAACACATTTCACGTTCCATAACTTTGTTTTCGAAAATTGTGCCATTTTATCAGATAACGTGGAAATGCTGTAGAACTGGACAGGCCACAAATGACGATTGCGCGTTTCATGTTGGATACCTAAGGCTACAAATGCACGCTCAGAATATGTAATACTTACTGCTTTCCCACTACAACACCAATTGCCCGAATGCGCCTGAATGTTCTGTTATATGTACGTTGCTTGTTTTGTTATTTGCTGCAACAAGAAGACGCTGCCAGGTTTTATAAGTTGCATTTATAAGATGCCACAGGTCTAGTTTTTGTGATACGTATTACGAAAACAAGGCATTAAAACGCACTATGTCTAAGAATTGAAGTGTATGTCCATCTGTCCGTGTGTCTCCCTTTTGAAAATTTTTTAAGAATTGCATAAAATATACGTAGCTCCGTATTACCAGTATGGCGCTGGAGAACATTCCGTCATCGAGGCGAGAATAATCTTTCACACAGGCAGGCGTCAAAAATTTCGAGAATGCAAGTAACACCCCTCCCTCGCTAATTACATCTTAAAGTATTCGCACTATAAAATCGTCAGAGGTGTTCTTTACAATCCCTGGGGCAAAAATAAAATATCGTAGGCGAAATGTGGACGGCGTGATTTATAATTTTGATACGGTAGTAATTTTTTTTCATTTTGTCTTTCTGCTTCTTTTCTGTGGAATTTACGACGTCAGAATAAGGGAGTAAAAGTGGCTGTTCGTGAATAGGTGCCAATGCCACAGTCCGATTTCTACCGTGACGGAATTTTATAACTCGTGCCAAGTTGGGACAAATGCATCATCACCCTCGGAAATTAAGATAAAAAATTATACTTATTGACTAAATGAGCGTCATTTAATATTTTAATGACCTTTCAGTGATGTTTATGCACTGTTGAACCTTAATGAACAGCCTTCTTACTTAACCGGCAGTCCGTCCATTTTGCATGTATTCAGACAACAAGAAGAACATTGTTAAGTAATCGTAAGTTTTATGAGATAAGTAGATAAGTAATCAGCTTCACGTTACGGCCGATTTACACCAGTGCAAGAACCAGCGGTACTGCCTCGACGTGTTGCCACTTCAATATTTTTAGGTTATCTCGTTCTTTAGAACTAGCACACCTAATGTTATTCGGATATAAGGGGGAGGGGGTTAATTTTGAATTATGGCGCAACACACAGTGGCTTGACACAATTAGAACTTGTTGTGCAGACATATTATCCGTCGAATTTAGAGCCTTCTTCTTGTGAAGTGTGTTCAAAGAGTCGGTTCTTACCATGGAAGAAGAACGCTGCTTCATGAAGCGCCATAGAATGGCTCTTCTTTATGGTGAGTGAGGACCTGTTGATTGTCTTCGCACAGGGGTGTGGTTTAGCACAGTTATGAGAAGGAAGTCATAACTCATTCTGTTTTTCCTACAAAATAAACACAAACTGCTATTATGCAACCTTTAGGTCTGAAATGTAAGGGCTCTTTGTTGACATTAAAATCATAGGAACGCTTGAAAAGAAGAATACAACAAGATTTAACACATCTGCTCTTTCGGATGGAATGATGTGCTGAAACTAAGTACTGTAGTTACTTAGCATGCTTATTACCGTCTATGCAACTTATATTGTATTTTCAATTACAATATTTTTCGACATGATGTGTTATTAATTTTGGTATCGTACGCAGCTCTAATTGTTTATTGTAACTAGTTAATCACACGAGCAACTTACAAATAACCTTGAGTAAGTACAGAATGAGTGAGCCGGGTAGCTCAGTCGGTATAGCGACTGACTATGGGATCGAATCCCGGTGGGGACGAGATTTTCCGCCCCTCCAGTCGGCCCTGGGGCCCACTCACCCTCATGTAAAATGGGTACCGGGTCTTTCCCGGGGGTAAATTGCGGCCGGGGCGTGCTGCTGACCATTCACCACCTTCTAGTGCCGCGGTCATGGAAGAGTAGAGATATACCTCTATCCAGCCTTTGGACCACACCGGGCCTGTAACGGGAACACTTCACCCGTAAGTACAGAATGAACCTTGTGTCGAGAAATCCTAGTTCGAAACTCATGTCAGTGAATGGAATCCTGCAGAGAGTGTGTATTTATTTCACCACAAGAAGAAGTCGTCTGACAGCCAGCCTGTGTTTTTTCCTCACCACGAGACACCACATTTTAGGCCCATATGAATCAGCGAGCAGAACTGTAGTTCTGGTTATTTTAATCTTTGTGCTTTTATATAGGAAACGGTTGCAATGACTTCCCTAATGTAATCTGTTTTTTATTTCTTCATTCAAGCAGTTTTGATTTGTTTTGATTTGTTACTGTCATACTCAAGTACTTGCCGCTTATAAATAACGTATATTTTTACTTATTTATGTATTTATGTTTAGGACTTGGAAAGTTGTTTTCTGGGCTTTAGATTTAGGCGCAGTGTGTATGTGTTTAGAGAGCTGAGGTGAAAATTGAATAGCTTCGCAATGCGTCTCCTTGAAGCACCATTGTTACTGCAAACCAAATGGGCGTCGTATGTAGCAGGTAGAGAAAAATTTGGGCTTAAATGTGACATTGAGATCGTAAAATATCAATGTACAAGATGAAGATAATATTAAATTGAATCTTACACCAAGAGAGTGTGATATTGTGTGCAGGATTTTCCTGGTTTTTTTTATAAGGTCCGGTCACTGTTGTTTGTGAGAACGTTAACGAAACTTCGGGACCCATAAAATTAGGAAGTGTCTTCACCCGACAGCCATTAACTTTGTATTATGGACGTAGTTAGCAGTGCGATGCTTTGTTTTCTTTATATAGCGCTACGTGCACCGTACCAACTGGTATCAGCGCACAGTGATATGATTACACTCTGATAAGTGGCCATAAAACGGAGGCAGGTGGTCGTAATATATAAAGGGTAAAGGGCACAGTGAGTAATCGAAAGGAGAGTTAACGATATACTGAGCACAAGAGAGTCAAAGATTAAAGCGGAATGCGTACGTGCCTCTTTTGTTTTCCTCTATTAAATGGCTGTGCAATATAATGTCAAATTTTAGGAACTGGCCTTTGCTCATTGTAATTTCTGTGTAAGATTCATTTACCCTAATCCACTTTCATTGTCCTGTTACTTAAAAGGGTGAAATGGTTTTATGTTTTGTCTTGCCAAAGGTTCACCTGAAAGGAAAATATATGGTATATTATCTTTATCATTGCACCGTGCATTTTGTAGTTTATTTAAGTAACACGGCAACAAATGCACGTAAGTAGTCTTTAATAAGCTAAAATTGACATTAAAACACTTAAACGCTCCTACATGTTTCGATCATATGATCATCCTCAGGGACCATACATTGTTCCTTGCTAAAGGTACAGTTTAAAACGAAGTAAATCACTGAGTGTTTTAAACTGTAACTTTAGCGAGGAACAAAGTATGCTCCCTGAGGATGATCGTGTGATCGAAACATGTAGGAGCTTTTTAAGCGTTTTAATGTAAATTTTAGATTATTAAAGACTACTTATGTGCATTTGTTGTTGTGTGTAATTAAATATGGTATATTCTTTAAGTGACGTGTCCCCGTTTTGCTCCGATCAATAGCTATACAAAGGTAAAGCAGTCCCGTTACATGCCTGGAGTGGCCCAGAGAGTATCAGGAAGTTAAGGTTCCCAGATTTCATGACAACGGCACAGGATGGTGGTAAGGTTGTCAGCCTTACGCACCGGCCGCCTTTACCCCCAGGAAATGCTCCTGGTACTCATTTCTG
>Ga0123352_10013430_pt1 | contig 12996 bp, 11 predicted proteins | sample TergutLab28metaG_FD_89700 | JGI IMG/M metagenome (GOLD analysis project Ga0123352, IMG submission 89700) | Labiotermes labralis P1 segment gut microbial communities from Petit-Saut dam, French Guiana - Lab288 P1 | ecosystem: Host-associated > Arthropoda: Insects > Digestive system > Gut ... | reverse complement strand
CCCCACCTTTAAATTTTTTTCTTTACGATCCATTTTTTTTTTCCCCTTTTCTTCCCCAAAGCCCTCCAAAGGCCCCCTTCCCTTGGGGGCACCGACAAAAATTGCGTACGGAATATTGGAAGGGGGGGGGGGGTAGGGAAGCACCGGAGGAAAAATGAAACTTAATTTGCCAATCTTTCTCCGAAATCAGCGCGTTTGAAAAGCGATCTCTTTTCCTGGCTCTTTTATCTTTTCACTTTAACACTCATTTCAGCACCCTTTGTGTTAATCGCGCAAATTTCTCCTATTGCTCTTCTCATTACAGATGGATGAGCTAGAGTTTTGGAAGGAAAGGCGGTGAATTGAAAAGACTTTTTTTGTTTCTGCTGACTGGGCATTTGTGTGTCAGTAAAGGAAGTGTTTAAAGATAACAGGGAAGTTATTGGAGCACTAGAGCAGCAGTTCTTTGTGCCAAGAGTCCACACATTTATCGCATATCTCTTTCTGTTTCAACTACCCAGTTTGAAGGCGTGTATCTTGCACCCGACAAGCATAGAGCCTGTGTTTGCGTATATTATAATGGGTCGAGCTGTGAACATGTCTCTGGTTAAGTTGTGTTTCACCGAGTTGTGAGATTTGTACAGGGACCCCCAGGAACTGCCGGCAACGGTACAGCTGTTTATGAGAAGGAAAGCTGCTGGACTGTGATGATAGTAGCAGGAGGATTGAGGGTCAGTGATGAAGAGAGACACGCGGTAAGGGGTTACGTGGACCGTGTCTGCCGTGCAGTGATTATTAAAAAAGGGAATTTGTGATTAATTTCAGTTTCGAATGTGTGTGTACAGGTGGGGCATAGGGGTAATACAGTCGGATCTCCGACACAGTGGATTCTGATATGGTAGTCATTGTCGACACGTCTCTTTTCTGACCACCAAATATCGTCCCGTGCTGGTAACAACCATTAATCACAAGTGCTAAGTCGAGCAGCCGCGGACCACGGAGTGTAGGGAATTCGTTCCTGTTAATCTTCAGCTGGTTTGCAGCAACTCAAGAGTTCCGGTGCAATCGAACCGAGCAGGTACGTTCGGTTCAAGTTTGGCGCTCATCCTGAAGGCACGAAAACATACTAATCGCTGGACGCGACAAGCAACTGGCCTTAAAATAAGCCACACCAGAAAAAAGAGACCGTAACTAGGTATAACCGGGGACGAGATAACAACGACATTAAGGTTGGTGGAAATTATGATATAAGAGAACAATGTAGACGCGTAGGGCATTACGTTGAAACAAGGAGATGAATACCCCAAAGCAGGTAGATTATGTACGAGGAGAGAGAGAAGATGTACAGTTAGAGGAGGGGCAGAATAACGTGTAGGACTAACTTACAATTACCATATGGCCAAGAATTGGACTGTAGCGAAGATAAAGCGGGGACTTTATGAAGGACAAGAGACATGAGTCAGGTGAAGAATGGCAAGGAAAACGCTATGAAAAGAGCTGGGTTAGTAAGGACACTGATACGCCAACACGCATCTTCTGTGAAATTCAGTACGATAATGGAATGGCGGAAAATCTTACCCGGACATTTCATCAGAACCCTGAAATAATAGGCGAATTTTTGAAGAAATATAAGCAAACAGTGGAGGAATTGGCTAGTAGTGTAGGAAAGAGGATAGATATTATACAGAATCACGTTAATAAAAGAGTCATTGACCTAAGTAAAAATGTAAGAAACCTGAATCGAGAATTGTGTAGAACCTCAAAGAAATGGTGGATATGATGCCTACATTGTCCGAGGATTTGAAGGGAATATTTGAACAGAAAATCAGTAAATGATAGTGGGGCTGAGGATAAGGGCAAAACCGCAGGTAGCCAATTAAAAAAATGACGCAGACGTCGACAGTTTTCAACAAAACGTTAAGATGGATTTAGACAATATGCCGGCATGTTTGGTTGCTTTCGCAAGGCAAGAAACTAACCAGCAGAAGGACTTTGATAAAAAAAAGAAAAGTTGTATTAAATAGCTACATGGGGCAGGTAGAAGGGAAGTTAGACGCCTGTGAAAGCCGGGTGAAGAATGAGACGGCGCAGCTGAAAACCACAGTGAATACACTAGAAGAGACGCACCACTTAGGAAAGTAAAGGAAAGAGGTGAACCTTAGTGAAATTAGCGGGCACCGGGATGACAAGTAAAACTCCGGTCCGACTGCCGACGCGCGCCGTAGCGCCACACGCAAGCGTTCAAACACAATGATGTACTCAGGACATTTTCTGCAACAATCTTTGGTTATAAATTTACTTGTTTTGAAAAATTTCTCTACCCAAAATTCCCGAGCTCATTTGGTAGCATTATCTGAAGCAATGAATACGAAACGTATTACCCAAAATATGAGACTGTGGGAAAAAGATAACTTCGTGATGCATTGCTACTTTAAACGTGATAAGCAGCTTCGAGGATTTTCAGAGAGTATTCAAGTCCTGGTGTTGCAGTGAGAATATTCAGACTTAATTGAGGGTGGCCATTTACCGGGGATGGTATATAATTTGCATGGAAAGCAAGGTTACGTGGACTGCTTACTCTAGTTTGCTGTCAAAGCAAAATACCTGGAGGCAAAGACGACGCCTACAGAATTCTTGGGAGACGTACGAAGTCACTTCTCACCCCAACTACAACATTTATGGAGCACCACCAAACCAAAAGACCTACAGGAAGCTGTGACCTTCTTATCTGACATGGAGGCCTTGGAAGGGAACGAAGGGGGCCATAGTTCAAATCCCAAAGCTCGACAGAACAGGACCGATGAAAATAGGCAGCTTGATGGCCGTTATGGGCATATCAGCGATGCCCGACTTTTCGGGAGGACAGCCCAGGTGACTACAGAAACGAACTCGTGGTATTGACTTCGTACCTCGGCGGGATAAAACATTGCTACGTCCGCTACATCCGAACGCTCTAGATTTCCACCGCCGCCATAATGCGGGAGGGGTCGAGCCAAGATCAATGCAGGGAAACTAGGAAACGATCCGGCTCGGCCTGATCGACTTTAGTTGACAGAACAGATAATGGCTGTGTAGTAATGAAGGGTAGTGGAGAGGAGGAACAGATAAATTGAAGACAGTTCAACGTTTCGTTAGAAGAGTAACTCAAAGTGCAAAGTTACTTCATAAAGGCCAGAGAACCTAAAACTAGTCCGCACATTTTGGTTACTGTAGAAATCTGTCATACAAAGTTGTGTGCGTTAGCAGCTCATTAGTGATGATACCTTCAAGGAACTGTTTCGAAATGGGATGGGTATCGAGACCCCACCCGTGCAGTCCGCAGTGTTATTAAGTACTTTTGTTCACACGACGACCCGAATTAACAGGCAAATGTTGGTGTACGAGTTCGATGGAGAAGAGTTTGAAAACATTTTTCCTGATTGTTGGCAACTGATGAGCGCCATTACACTCGGGTCGGATTTTCTTTTCAATTAAGGATTTTCCGTGGATTTCCAAAACCGGTGCTTTACCAAGAAGAGGACAACGAATGAAATGGGAAGAGGAGACTTTGGAGGAAACAGAGGAAAACACCAATGTGCGCAACAATGAAGACGTGACGTTTGAAATGATTAAGGACCCTTAATTTTGGATGAGAGTGTCGAGACCAGCGGAGGTGATGATGACTAAATGGGTTTCCACGGAAGGTAAAGACTGTCCAGGACAGGTAGAAAGAGAAGAGAATGTCCATGTTGCGTCGTTAGGATATTAATGGACATTGGAAGTGATCTTGGAAGATAATGTATAACATGCTATTGCCATCCTATGCTTAAGAATGCACGGGACACTGGCTAGTGTGTCCGGATCGTGGGCAGAGATGGGACCAAGCGCTGGCGTCCACCGTTATATTCCACTATGACAAACAAGAACCCGTCACTGTCGTGGGGGACGTTTTTGCGAATGTCATCGATTCAATTGATTCACTGGAGGCGACGTAGAATAGGGAAGTCGAATCCGTTTTACAAGTGTCCGATAAATACTTTTAATCGATTCCAGGAATACGAAAAAGTTTGAGTGAAGTCTAGCAGTAACCAGCCCGTCCCTAGTAACAGCAAAGGAGCGGATCGTACGTATGTTCTTCGTCGTGCAGTGCGATAACAGATTGACGTTATAGTAAGGCACTGGGTGATTGAAAGATCTTCGTCACCCTATTCCAACCTTCTGCCAATAATTCCGAAGCTCTTTACGTAAAGGATGTGGTAGTGTGTGGGGGCCAAATAGTGCCCTAAGTTCCATGACTTGTTTAATTGGCGGTAAAAATTGAGTTATAGTTTAAATATTAATGTTATTGTAAATTTTAAGATGTAGGCGATTTTGCGATAACGTCCACGGAGGATGATCGAAGGATTACTCATCTCAGGCGACCTTTTTCTCCTCAGCCCATCGGTGGGCAGGTTACAACTTGTCGAGCCGTGGACGATTTTTTGACTAGACTGTGTTATTTAGAGGGGTAGAATTTGTGGTGGGACCCCTCCAGGAATTGCCAGGACCGATATAGGTGTTTATATGGAGGAATGCTGATGGACTCTGATAGTGGCAGCAGGAGGATTGAGGGCCAGTGACGAAGAGGGACACGCGGTAAGAGGGTGCATGGACCGTGCCTGCCGTGCAGTGATTATTAAAAAAGGGAATTTGTGATCAATTTCAGTTTCGAATGTGTGTGTACAGGTGGGGCATAGGGGTAGTACAGTCGGATCTCCGACTCAGTGGATTCTGATATAGTAGTCATTGTCGACACGTCTCTTTTCTGAACACCAAATATCGTCGCGTGCTTGTAACAACCATTAATCACAAGAGCTAAGTCAAGAAGCCTTGGACCACGGAGTGTAGGGAATCACGTCCCTATTAATCAGCAGCTGTCTTTGCAGCAACTCAGAGTTCCGGTGCAATCGAACTGAAGAGGTAGGTCCTCTTCAATACAAGCAGTACGTATATATGCCTGTCCGTCTGTATGCCTGCCTGTCCGCATGGAACAGCTCTTCTCTCGCTGGACGGATTGTCATGAGATTGACATTTGAATATATTTCGAATATCAGCCCTTGTTTATTACGATGAGCAATACTGCACTAGTGACAATTAGATAAAGTTTGGGGCGAGTTTGTAAATATGGAGAAACTTTCATTTCGGGTTTCCCGTACAATATTAGCGAATTACTGAAAAGAAACCCTTGTAAAGAGCTGCTGGGAATTTATGTTGGTTATAACCGTTGGTTTTAATTCTGATTTCAAAGGAGACCTTGTGTGTGATGAATTAATGGCATTCGAAGCTCTGTGAAGGACTTGAAAACTATATGCCATTAAATTTTTTAAATTTAATTAATAATTTCAAAATGGAAGACGGATTACTTTAAGAGACCAGTTCGCCATGTCAGTTTTTGTCGCCGATGGCGTGAGAAATTTTTTAAAACGTGAACTAGCTGAAACGAAATTACGATGTTCAGCGTCTCGAGAGACTTTGAGTTTTCTAACCACTCCGTATGTTGAAAATGAGCGTTGCTCAAAACCCCTGTTTTTTCGAATTGGCGAAAAAGCGTGCAAAAGCAAAAGAGAGACATCAGTTTTCATTTACATGTTCTGTAAGTACTTATTTTCCACACATTACACTACATATATTCATTTAATTCTTATGATTTTTGAGACTGAAGAGCCAATTAAAATAATAAAAGTTAAAGTTCACCTTAGAACAGGTCACGAAGGCACAGAGGAAAAGTAGAAGTGTAGCTCTACTCTTTCAAATAATCTCGGCGCTGGATGGAGGTGGGTTGGTCAACCCCGCGCCCTCGTCGCTTTACACCGGGGAAAGACCCCGTACCCCTTGCATAGGGGCTGGGTGGGCCCCAGCGCCGTTCTGGACAGACGCGGAAGAACTTGCCTCCGCCGGGATTCGATCCCCGGACCGTCCAACTCGTAGCGAGTCGCTATACCGACTGAGTCATCCCGGCCTACCCCATTAAAATAATATGCAATCTTTATATAAATTTGAGTGATGGCCCGAGGAGGAGGGAGGGGAGGGGCGCCAAACATGTTTAGCAAGTTCTGCTGTATGGATGTTGCCGACTGTGTATGTATGGGTACCTCATGACCAGTCATTCTTTAAATTCGACTAGAAATAGGATGAACTTACCCGCATAATGATACGTAGTCTTATGTATTTGGTGGGTCAAGACTTGAAATTATACAGTAACAGCTTTGTGTTTTGTCGTAATAATTACATAAAATGTGACAGTGAGTGCACACTCGGCACACACGCTTACATGTGATAGTTAAATTTAAAAGTTGTCATGCAACTTACTGATCAGGACCACGGCGGTATGATTTCCTTAATTTTTCCCCCCTTGTGGCGCTGCGCCCCAACACGGTCCATGGTCTCCTCATTCTTGAGGTTTCTAGATCACATACAACGACGTACCACAGCCGGTAGGACTCCTCTGGACGCACGATCAGTGTGTCGCAGAGACCTCTACCTGACAACACACAACACTCACTACAGACAGACATCCATGCCCCGGTGTGATTCGAACCCACAATCTCAGCAGGCGAGTGGCCGTAAACCTACGCCTTAGACCACGCGGCCACTGGGACCGTTTCTTTAAAATTTAAGAAACATTAAATTCACATGTATTTGGGCGAGAAGAAAAAACATGAATTAACAGCCAATTAATATACATGAGCAAGCATCGAAATTAAAAGCTTACATTGCAAGCTATTGGGATTTTCGGTTGGTTATAACCGTTGGTTTTGATGCTGATTTCAAAGGAGATCTTGTGTATGATGAATTAATGGCATTCGAAGCTCTGTGAAAGACTTGACAACAATATGCCAATAAATTTTTAAATGTAATTATTAAAGTCAAAATGGAAGACTGATTACTTTAAGAGATCAGTTACCCATGCTAGATTTTGTCGCCGGTGGCGTGAGAAATTTTTTTAAACTTAAACTCATTAATGCAATCGATAATCATGAGCAATTATCGAAATTAAAAGCTTGCGTAGTTTTTCTTTGTACATTTCGATGTGGTAATCAGCAGTAACGTAACACTACAGTAAAAGATAAAACGAACATAATTTGATCGTGTTCCACATCCAGTCGAGCTTTCTTATTGCGTCTTTAATGGCATATTGCGTCTTGTGGGTGCGGAAATGTAGGAAAATAACACCAGTTTTCTATAAAACCAAAAAGCTTCTGCATAATATTTAGGGTACACAAACAGGATGTTTCTTTCGGCTCAGCAACGTTTGTTCGAGATTGTATTGAACCGGATTTGTATTTAGCATTTTACGTTCTAGATGGGCGAAGAAAGAGTTATAGATCTACAGGCAAAATGTTCATTAAAATGGTCAGATTTTGATAACAATTGAAGTATCTAGACACTTCTCAGCTTTTAACTACCTTCAGTGGCTCTCCAGTTGGTACCTGTGGACAAATGGAATGACAGAACGATCGATTTTATTAGGCTTTCATCAGGGATACTAACTCGTCTAAACAAAAAAGAGATGATGAATGAACTATTCAATTCTGAAGGAACACAGGAGAACTTAGCGTTTCATGATCAATTAATTTTTTTTAGTTCACAAAGGTTTTAATAATTAAATACCGCGCACATCAGCGGTTATCATATTCGGACACATATGAAGATGTATAACACAGCTAATTCAGTGGACTAAGATGGCTTTCCTTCTCCAAACCGTAACATCTTAGTCTTTTAGTGGGCTGTGGAAAGACAAGAAGATAAAAGTATTGATCTTGAGTTCGAATTCCAAAGCGGACATGTAACAACAAACGTTCTTTTGAATCAAATTGTGAACGTTCCTTGTGATTGATTGTACGGTTTGATGGCGGGATGTATGTTGTGGATTCCGGAGGCAATGGGTCTTCACCCCCCTGTAACCTATCTACCTCACACTTCACTTCTTTCTCTGTAGTCGTAAGGTACACAATCTTTCAACCCCTACCCCATATCTTCCTGTTACTCAAGTTCGTTACTTTTTGTTATGGGTCGAAAGGACACGCTGATGGATTCTAAAGGATTTCTGTTCTTTGTCAGCCGTTGCTAAAGAGCAGATACGGGTATAGGAGAAATGGAACGAGGACGAGTAACTGTTTTATAAATCAGCTGTCGTGTGACAATTGGTCAGTCGATGTACATTCTGACGACATTGACGAATGGAAGACGAATGTAAAGAATACAGGTATTATTATGAATGTAAGTCCTGCTGTTCGGTTGATTCTGTAATAGCCTACTGTGCATTTCTACTCTTGATGAATAATTAATTTCGGTGATGCGTATGGTTATGATTGCAACATGTAGGAAAGTAATGGGATTAATGCGGGGTTATATTTGTAAACTGTACTGTGATTATGTGGTTGTAGTACAGGTTGAACTTTGTTTAGAGTACACAGTTAGCTGTTTCAAAGTAAAGCGTGAGAGTATTTGAGAGCAGAGTACTGAAAATTTGTATGTAGCTAAGAAAGTAGACATAGCAGGAGGCTGGAGGCAATTCTATAACAAGCAGCTTCATATTCTGTACTCTTATTTCTATACGTATGTTGTTTTGATAATGTCTACGGAGATGAGATGTGCGAGACATATAGGATGAATGCGAGAGAGGAGGAAAGATTGCAACAATACTTCGAAGTCGTGAAGGGGAGAGACCAGTAGTTTCGAAGAGAATGTTAACCTGCACGTTAACGAAAAGTGATCAGAGACAGCAAATTTGATTAATCTGGCTAAGGATAGGAAGCTTGGCGGTCTTATGTTTGGTTTGGTAAAATACAGACAAATTATTGACTAGCTGATGGACTGTACATCCTCCAATCAAATTGCGAGTAGTGTTAAATTGTGTGATGTGTGTAAATGTCATGATATTTTAAAATTCCGGAATATGTCGAAATCGGGATATTCCGAATTAAAGGGTATGTCAAATTTCAGAATGTCCAAATTCCGGGGTACTCCCAAAATCTGAGATTTGTCAAAATACTCCATCACCGCCTAGTACCACATAATTTTAAATTCACCTGACGTCATATTAAATTTTCTCCTTCATTGTTAATAAAGTTTACTGTTCAGGGAACGTGGTCGATTGAGCTCAAAAGGTGATAATTTTCACGTAACTTGGAAGAATATATGGGAAGAGCTAAAGATTTCCGTTCAATATGCTTTACAAATCTTACTTTCGGGACTCTTTCAGTTGACACGGTTGCTCATTTATTGCGGACACAAAACTACTGACTAAAAACTAGTCGCACCAAAAATAAACTGTCTAGAATAATGTATCGCCGGTCCCAGTGGCCGAACGGTCTAAGGTGTAGGTCTGTGCCCGCTCGCCTGCCGAGATCTTGGGTTCGAATCCCACCGGAGGCATGGATGTTGGTCTGTTGGGAGTGTTGTGTGTTGTAAGGTAGAGTTCTCTGCGACGAACTGATCACTCGTCCAGAGGAGCCCTACCGACTGTGATGTGTCATTGTGTGTGTGATCAAGGAACCTCAAGAATGAAGAGGACATGGCCCACGTTGGGCCACAGCTCCACAGGAAAAAAAGATAATGTACTGTTTCCATTCTTGTTTCAGTAAGTGATGACTTCATCGAAGGAACTGTCCTACAAGTACCAAATACCATCTTTGTTATCTGTACCAAATTATCCAATGAGTTGTTTTTAGAAAGTGAGTGTGATGTAAATTTCACATCCACGTTTATTATTTTAGTTGGCTTCAACACAGAATTTAACATGCTTAAAGGCTAAGAAAATGAAACCGAAATACACACACACCACACACACACTACACACAAACACACACATACGCCACACACACACACACACCACATACACACACACACCACACACACACACCAAACACACACACCACACATACACCACACACACACGCACCACACACACACACGACACACGACACACACACCACACATACACACACGCACCACACATACACACACACACACCACACATACACACACACACACACACACACACAAAGTTTGAAGCCATTTTAACATCTAATATGATGACTACATTTAACTGCGAGAACAGGAAAGAAGACCTGGAGAAAATTGACCAGGAACTGTGTAATAAAATAAATTTTTATGAGGACGTGGATGAATTAGTCGACACTGCCTTCTCTTGCGTCACAGCAGCGTGTAATGCAGCATTTAAAATATCGAGAGGATTGAAGCGTTCAATTACGGAGCCTGCTGTTCCGTGGTGGACAGAAGAATTAACGGTGTTGAGAAAGAGGACAAACGCTTTACGGAGGAGGTATCAAAGAACTACTAATAATGAGAATCTAAGACAGGAGAGAAAAGAAATGTACTTTGATGGAAGACGCGAGTATGAAGGCAAGATGAAAGAAGCAAAGCTAAAATCATGGAAAACGTTTTTCACGATAAGTGACGGAGTCAACCCTTGGAATTTAGTGTATAAAATAGCATCCGAAAAAATCGGAACTACTACTAGATTGACTACGCTTAAGAAAGAAGATGGAACGTACACCACAGACATGAAGAGCACCATATTTCACATGCTTGAACACTTTGCACCAGACGACAGAGAGGACAGCGACAACGAACTGCACAGGGAAATTCGGAAGGAAATTCAAAAGCCACTAGACACAGCTGACGACAAAGCTTTTACAAAGGAAGAAATAATAGCTGTTTTAAAATAATTTAGCTCGAAAAAAGCTCCTGGAGAGGATGGACTAACTAGTGACATTCTAATAAGAGCTTTTCAAGTTTTGCCCTTGTTTTTCACACAACTATACAACGCGTGCCTAACGGAGGGATGCTTTCCTAAAAAATGGAAACATTCGGTTATAATTCCTATCATTAAACCAGGAAGAGAGGAATGTAATGACGCATCGAAATATCGCCCAATAAGTTTAATTAATATAGGGGGCAAACTGTTGGAAAAACTGATGATAGACAGGATACTGTTTCACATACACTCTAACGATCTGTTCAACGACAACCAGTATTGATTCATCCCCCAGAAAGGAACAGTTGATGCAGCAATTGAAGTTAAAACATTTATAGAAGAAAGTTTAAGACTAAACCAATGCGCCGTCATAGTCAGCCTTGACGTTAATGGGGCATTTGATGCGGCCTGGTGGCCCAGCATCTTGAAGTAGTTAAGAGAACTTAATTGTCCCAAGAATTTATACAATTTATCAGCAAGTTACTTTAGTAAGAGGAAAGCATCATTATCAGCAAACAATTATAGGACGGAAAAAGAAGTCCAGAAAGGATGTCCAAAGGGGTCTTGACGTGGCCCGGGCTTTTGGAATTTTATGTATAATTCACTTCTAAATTTGAAATTTAATAGCCGAACTAAAGTGATAGCTTTTGCGGACGACTTAATTGTTCTAACAAGAGGAGCATGTAAAATGGAAACAAAAAATTACTCGAATCAGGATTTAAAAAAAATTGAGAGATGGGCCACTGACAATAAAATAGAATTTAACGACAAAAAATCTAAGGTTTTATTTATAACAAGGAAAAGAAACGACAACAGGGAAGTTAATATTTACTTGAATTACAAAAGATTGGACCAAACTGAAAAAATGAAATATTTAGAAATACACTTAGACAACAATTTTAATTTTAATTCACATATTGATCAGACGGTGGCAAAATTAATTACACTTGTCAACATGTTGTCTAGAACGGCAAAGCTACAATGGGGTTTAGGGCACAAAGCTCTCGAGACAATTTATGAGGGAGCGGTAGTCCCAATTTTAACGTAGGCACACCCATATGGGTAGAAGCTATACGGAAGAACAAGAACCTAGCAAAGTATAAAAGAATTCAACGACTCTTAAACATTAAAATAGCTAAAGCTTACCGGAATATCTCATACGATGCCTCCTGCGTGATAGCTGGAGTAAGACCCATGAAAATAACTATAGAGGAAAAGGTTCAAACGTATATGGCAACAAAAATTAACAATTTAGAATATGATGCACCGTTGGAAGTAAGGAACTGACGACATCCTGCTGAAATAGCAATAGTACATGAAGTGGAGAATGGTACTATGTATACAGCTGAAGTGTTTACGGACGGCAGCAAGATTGGGGACAGCGTTGGGGCAGCAGGGGTTATATTTGTGAATGGCAAGTTGGTAAACCAACTAAAGTTTAAACTGCATGGACACTGCGCTAATAATCAAGCAGAGCAAATCGCAGTTTTAAAGACTTTAGAAAAACTAGAAGAACGACAGGAGGGAAAAGATAATGATAAACGCACTACTATATGCACTGACAGCAAAATAACTTTGGCTCTATTGCAAAACAAATTTAAAAGGAACCGTTTGATAGAACTTATCTGAAACAGACTTATTACATTGGGACATTTAAATTGAATTGTGCATTTCGGCTGGGTAAAAGGACATGCGGGGATAGAAGGGAATGAGTTGGTGGACAGGCTTGCGAAAGAAGCTGCTGTGGAAGATGGACCAGTTGTGTATGACAAGATACCGAAATAGGTGATGGTAACAAGAGAAAAAGACCATGGACTTCAAATGTGGGAACAGCAGTGGATGGATACGAGAAAGGGGGCAGTTACAAAAGCTTTATTCCCATCAGTGAGAAAGAGGCTAACACAAAAAATACCGATATTTCCAGAGTTAACTACTATGCTAACAGGACATGGTAACATAAAATCATAATTATACAGACTCGGACTAACAGACAATCGGATGTGCCCATGTGAAGAAGAAGAACAAAATGTACACCATTTAATATTTAAGTGCAAGGAACTGCGTAAACAAAGAAATGAGATGATAAGAAAAATAAAAAACACTGGTGGCAATTGGCCTGCAACGAATGAAACACTCATTAATAATTACCAAAATTTTTTGTAAAATTTGTTAAGTCTTTAGAACTTTCAGATTTGAAATGACTGTCAATTAAAATTTAGGTTATGTAAAGCATGTAATATTACTGTGTAATGGGGCATGCTGTGTAATAAATAAAT
>Ga0123352_10013429_pt1 | contig 12997 bp, 8 predicted proteins | sample TergutLab28metaG_FD_89700 | JGI IMG/M metagenome (GOLD analysis project Ga0123352, IMG submission 89700) | Labiotermes labralis P1 segment gut microbial communities from Petit-Saut dam, French Guiana - Lab288 P1 | ecosystem: Host-associated > Arthropoda: Insects > Digestive system > Gut ... | reverse complement strand
TCGAAACATGTAGAGAGTGAATGACGACTACCCATGAAAATAAAGGATAGTCCACAAGTGACATCGTGTTGGTTATTTTTAAACAATTACAATGATGCACGGAACAATGAATGTAAAAAAAAGCCAGAGGAAACTTTCTGTCACAATGTTTCTATTTTATATTCTGTAGAATTGTTACTTAAATGAAAGCTGTACCTGTTCTCTAGATATACTGTTGACTCCTAAATCCGGGCCTCATTTATTAGGAGCTAATGTCGCCGACGCCAAAGTTTTGGTCTTCATCTCTGTTGTTGCTGCTGTTTGTTTCCGCCTGCAGTTATTTTCAGAACTTGAAATTGATTAGTTTGTTAAAAATTAGGAATTTGTGTGCACATATATACAGACAGACAGACACATCATGACGGTCTCACTGTCGTACTTCTTTTCTGTTGGAAGTTTCAGTATAAATTAAACGCGCTCTCTTTTCTGTTGGTCTCACGCCAAGCCTTAACGTCAGTTTCCACCCTGTTGTGAATTTAGGTGTTTTGCGCTGGACTCCCCTATTGCAGTACATTTTCACGCCTGTGTGTTCAGTGTCTGATTGCCCTTCCTTCCGCTAGCAAGTGCACGGACTCTGTCCATCACTCACACTGACCTTTGTGTACAGTAGAGCGCACTGTCACCTACAAACACCCCGCCCCTCCCATAAACCTCTCATCACCATTACCTGTAGTGTTGTTTCACACACGACAAAACCGTAACGAATACAAAGAAACTACAAAAGACCTAAAAGCACTGCCTCCAAAAGCTGTTTTCCATTAGGAGAATGAAGTGATAGGTGCAAATTAACATGCGAGTCTTTTCTCTAGACACTGGAATTGAAACTCAAATACCACTATTTATTATATGGAGTCCTTTATTTATGCATACTCTTGCTAATTTCACTATAACATCAGAATTACTTAAAAATACAAAAATTTAGAAAAATTCCTTGTTAAAATGAATAAATGTTTCAGTCAAATGTGCAAAACCTGCACGCAGGCTTTGATCGAATCCTGTGACTTACGCATGTGAATGAAATGAGTTCTGAATCCAGTGAGATTGCACGTCCTCAGGTCAGCGGCAAAATTAACTTACTGAAATAATTTTGTGTAGTAGCTTTACGAATAGAAATAATGAGTTTGAATGTATCATTTCAATTTTGTGGAATCATATAAATGTTTTTCTTTAACTACATTTTGATATAAATTGAAGTTTTGCCGTAGATTGTTGATGCTTACTATGAAATGGGCAAGAACTTAGAATGACGTAGTCTCTCTCTTGCAGGATAGCTGTATTCAGAGAAGTGTGGAACAACAGCGTAATAGTTCCAATTATTTTCCTAAGTGCACGCCGTAATTATAAAATTGAATGTACATTTTATTAAGCGTATCTCTTGAAGGTCTCCTCATTACAAGCCAAAGAAAACTGGTAAAGAGGAAGAAAAATCGTAAACAAAAGACATTTCTCAATAACAGCCACTTGAGACAGAAGGAACCTTCGGATCTGGTACATCGTGTGCTAAAACGTTATTATATACTGTGTGACCATCCTGGAAATAATGTTCAAAACTTTGGCTTCCTTCCAACATGTTCGGCGGGCCGAAAGGCATAAAGAAGTTGGTATCAGTTTTTTTTATATGAGGATCCTTTGTGTCATACTCCATCGAATTGCTGAAAAAAGTTAGTCGTTAGAAGCTCATTGGTAACTTTAACATTAAAAGTACTGAGATTTGCTCACACAGTGTTTTTTTTTCCTGAACAGAGCGACTATTCTCCTAAATATAAAAAACAGACTGGTGTTTTCATTGGAGAGACATTGTTTTCACTGTACGAAAGGAAATAAATTGTTATATGTACTCATATAAGTTCACTTTAGTGTTAAAGGTTTCATTAACGCCGTTTGGCTGTGTGTCAGTGGCACTGTCTCGATGAAAACCTCTTTACATATGGTCTTTGACAGGTATATTTTTTCCTACGATTCGCAGCAGTGGAAAATCTAAATAGACCTTAAATTCATTTCAACATTCTTACTTAATACATAAAAATAAAACGCAGAATGTTAATATATTGAGTCTGAGTCGAGTTTACGTTTTAGATATTAAATTTTATGAGTCGAAACACCTAAATTTTAATTATTTTGTATGCAGCTGGTCCCTACCATTCTAGTCACCAACCTCTCCTCCACTTAACCTCCCTCCCTCCTTTTCCCTATACGGCATGAAGTTAGTTTAGTAGCCGATAATGAACGTGTTTATGCGCGGTAGGAAATAAATGTTCATATATAGGCCTAATTTTAAAGGCCGGCCTTGGATCAGTGGGTTAGTCGGAAGTTTTCACCAAGGAGGCCCGTGTTAGTTTTGTGGTGGCACTGGGGTAGGTTGCTCTCCGAGTACTTCGGTTTGCCCCTGCCAGTATCATTCCACCAGTTCTCTATGCGCGTCTTCATATACACATTTTTCTTGCCATAATCATTTGAGGTTGAAGCCTGGGAATCTTCCAAGCAGCAATGTTGCTTCGGAAATCGGATAGTATTGGAAAATAAATGGGAAAAGCAGTTGAAGAAACAGGGCTGAGTCTGGAAGGAGAATAAGAAGTAGTTTGCGTGTAGAATCGATAGGATATTAAACGGGAGAAAAAATAAAATAAAAATACCAGAGCTTGGAACCAGAAAATAAAATTAACAGGATGAGATGGAAACTAAAAGATGTGAATAGTAAATAACAAAGATTTTAAGTTTAAAAATACATGAAGAATGTATAAATTCTGATTTATATAAGAAATATGCATTGCGTAAAAGTTTGCTTTTGCCGGCACGTGCCTGAAATTAGCGACTCAGCTAAAAGTCATTATCTTTACTTATTATTATCTTATTCATTCATTTTCTACAACGTTAACAGAATACAGAAACTTCAGAGATGATCTTTTTTAAGGATAGAAAGCTTTAGGAAATAGTACTGACATGGATTTTTGTGTTTCAAAATTAGTAAAAGTACCTCAAATGTCCAGGATTTTTGTAGACTTGAGAATTTCTAGACTAGCTATGGAATGTTATTACACTTTGAATTGATTTCTATGGAGTGGGACGATCATAGTGAATTATTTGATTTCCGTTACATTAGCACAGTGATATCCGTGAAATGATGGGCTTCAATCGGGACCGCCAACGTTTGATTCCCGGTAGGACCGTTATCATGGCCTTTACGCCTTATGCAGTGTTCTGTATACACGACTGGGATTTCTCTACCGGCAGTTAAGTAGGTGATGATTTGCTTCCTTTTACGGCTGAAGTTAACATCGAGCTGAAAACTAGTGAGATTTTTTGGTGAGTACCTGAACACAGTCCAATGTGATATTCTACGCAAACCAGAAAACACACTTCCTTAAACATGCGTACGATTCTGACGGCTTTATATATCATGATTACAGTCTTGAGGGATTTTACACCGTGAAGTTCTGTAGATGGTTACCGGCGTTTCGGATGAACTAGTTGCCTCCTTCTTATTCTGTCCTGAAGGGAGAGTCGAAACTTCGTTCCAAATCGTTAATGCTGCTACATTGGAAGATATGACGCCACATCCACTAAGAATGTAATGTTCGCATTTCAGTGTACACTTGTAGAATATTCGAAGTCATTCTTTATGAAGGGTAAATTTGTCTCTAATCTTAATCAAGCAGTAAACAATGAAGATATAAATGGGGGAGTGCAGGAAGGGCTCCATACATTCTTAATCTGTCGAAGTGGTGGAGGGAAACTGTCAGGTTTCTGTTTCTTTTTTTTTCAGTTATGTTCTCTTTAAGAATCAAAGCCGATAGCATACTGCCAGGGAAGAAATGTGACATGTATAGGCTATTTGCCTTGCCACAAGGCGCTTGCATCTCTTTTGTGATAACCGCACTTGGCAGATGGGCTACATAATACATACGTTCCGTCATATCGTATCTAGTACCACTCAAACATGTTGTTAAGATGTGTGAGTTCCTCTAACATGAACACGCTACTTTGGGTTTGCAAGAATTCAGTCAGATTCAATGGATTTTTTTTATATTCTTGGTACTGAGTTGAAGCTCATTGCCAGATTTTATTCACTGCAGTTTCCATTTCCTCAAAATAACAGCGAAGGTCTATATAGCTTAATTCAAAACAATTAGGTTTCTTGTTTATTAGATGCGGCGAGATGAAAATTTCACCTTATGATTACGATCATATTATTAGCACATAATATGATGCAGTAAGTGATAACAATATTTCGTTTGGAATTATGTATTTAATTGTTTAAACAAAATGCCATTTCCTGGAAGTGTATTACAAATGAAACTTTCAGATTACTCTTTCAAATATATTTTATTTACCTCAAAATTCTAAATAATATTTAAAGTGTGAAGCACAATTAGGCCATGGTAGTTTTAAATAATACGTTAGTTGCAAACGCAAATAAAGCCTAATTATCATGGTGTGATTGGTAACAATATGAAACATGTGTAATGTATGCGAACCCAAACGGACTGAATTGTTGAAGAATGAAGTATTATTTATTTGCTAAATAATTGTGTAATATACACGCACGTGCTTGCTTTCTATGCTGAAATTAGTAGTAATACGCCTTTTAGATAATACCAGGACGTAAATCTATATTCTGTTGACTGTCTGCTGCCGTCTTACAGTTTAAGTTTGTTATGCTATGTCGCTGTTCGTTGAGAAGAGGATTTTGTCTGTCTTCATGATCTAAGTGACTATCCACCATGTCTGCAATGAGGAGAAGTTTCTTTTGAATATAACACATGAACCTGAAGGGATGTCTTCCAGAAAAATATTACTGTTCCCTCATACCAAACCGAGTTACGGTCCAATTTTGCTGTGCAAAACATTGGCAATTTTTGTATGTCTTCTTAAGTTGTTCTTCAGTTTAAGGGTTGGCTTATCTTCATTTGTGTTTTTGGTTTGAGGTAACTAAACTGCAGGAGTGTCGTCTCCATCAGGCATGCCATTCATTTGCGGATATATATATATTAAAATTTACGAAATGAATACATAATTTAATGGAATAAATTTCTCAGTGGAAATTATTATTTATTGTTTTTTTTTTCGTGCATCTGTCAGTGAAATTTTCATGACTTCGGTTCTTGTAGTGTGAAGTAGAAGATAAGCGGTTTCCTTGCTTCATAAACTCTCTTTTAATTGTATACCAAATGAAGTAACTTGGCTTCAATATGAGGGGTAAAATTGTCTGTCCAATTCTAATTGTGCAATGTTTCAAACCCAAAACCGTCATTTACTTTGTTCCTGCAGAGATTGATTTTATGGATATGCAACTTGGGCTGTCATATTAAGGGAACGACTTTGATTGAGGGTGGTTGGAAAAAGTTTAGTTATTTTATTGTTTGGACTTGTGAGGGAGGAAGGAATTCGTAGGAGCTTAGAGAAAAGTTTGTAGTGGGAAATCTCTATCTGTATTCGTCAGTTATTATTGCGGTGATAAAGTCAAAGATGACGCGGTGTGGAGCAAGTGCCTTATATGGGAGAAATGTGATGTGCATAAAACAGGGGTTCACAGATTCTTGATTGCAGGTCGTCGTGGCGACTAAATTTTGTACAGTGGCCCCAAATATTTGTGTAATCTCAGTGTGAAACTCGTTCACTGTCACCATTCGGGCGCCTAGAATTTTTAGATGGCTTCTAGAATTTTGGAAAACTTGTGCATTTCTGGCATAAAATATTTTAATCAGAAAACTTGAAAGAGAAAATCATTTTGGCAGCAGTGGGATATTTCCAAATGAAAGAACAATCATATTGCTCGTATACTTGAGTGTCATGTTTAGAAAATAATTATCTTAAAAACATGTTACTTGTTCTTAATACTACCATAATTCTGGCTGTGAAGACTCGTCTTTCCGTAGACGGGTGTACAGTTCTTGAAGGAATCTCTTGTCTTTATTTTAATAGTTCGCATGCATATCTTTCTTCCACTCTGAAGAAGGTACAACAGGCTTCTGCGAAACGTTAGTTCTCCTCTAGCAAGTACATCCTTCACACCTCAAAAGGCAATGTAATCATGAATTCTACGGCCTAGTGTCAAAAATTCTTAGGTAGTTTACGGAAAGTTACAGTTTGTAAATCGCTCATCTGTTCCTTCAGTCAATACCAATATGTTTTCTTTCGCAGCTAAACTTAATATAATTTTTGAATTCTCACTGATGGAATGAACAAGTGTACTATCTTGCGGACGATGGGTGGATACCAAAAAGAATGTACAGTGTTTTGTGGGAAAGCTTCGAACGTGTTGGTACGTAAGTAACTATTATCCTTCCAAGACTAGTGGCAAGCTTATGTACGTTGATATATAAATTACATAACAGAATTTTGTGAGTATTAAATATATTTGTCATATTATAATGTGTAAACATGTAAAATAAATTCCACATAAACCAAGTATTTTTTATATGCTGGTGTTCTCAGCATATGGATCAGATGACACGCATTTCATATGACTGGAACGTCAGCCGTCGCAATGTTCGAGAATAAAAGAGATGTGATAACTGAATACCTACAACCTTTAGAAGACGCGCAAATGCCAATTTTATCTTAATATTTCAATATTTTCCCGTGCAAAAAGCAATAATTAATAATGACAGTTTTGTTTCTGGACAGCCCGAGTATTTCTGACTTAGCATGGACAATGAAAATTCCTGCCAAACAAACAAGCAGAGACCAGCATATGGCATCCTGGGCCATTCTTCATTACGTGTTAGAGATCAGGACACTAAAGTATAATACGTAGGTTATATTTTGGTATTAGTCTACAGCGTCCCATTGGAGCACGTATGTCAGATGTACAAAGTACAGTGACAATTCTTGATGTATTGTGGCAACTGTGTACCGAATATTGTCCTTTATTCGAGGCAGTTTTTACCAACACGGCGCTTCAGAATGTCTGTACTCTTTTAAGTAGCGACTGTCATTAAATTATACATTAATTTGTATTTGTATGTTTTGTCAGCACGTTTAAGTAAAACCGTAACTCCAGTAAATATAAATATAATGACTGTTAAGGAATACTGTCAGTATGTCTAAATTTAGTCACTCGAACACTATAATTGAACCAAATTCCGAAACGTCATATAGGCCCCTATGCCAAATACGACTTGCTTCGGTCAACGGAAAACGTCCAACATAATATCTCAAGACAGAAAATATATGTTGGTGTGTGTACGTAAATGATTTGCCACAGTTTTTAGAACTTCTGAGAAGAAAGAAAAAGGTTACTCTTTTCACGCGGGGTGATAATGAGATTCCACGGACATGCTGGCCATGCTCTTCGTTGTCTTGCAGTGAATTCTGCCTCACCTTTACACATCGCGGACCCTCAGCGAAATTACTTACCTCTGCTTATTGCTTCCAAAGCTAAATTTGTTTTCATTAGTTTGCGATTCTTGAAGCGTTTTTTCTTCTTCTCCTTATTATTATTATTATTATTATTATCATCATCATCATCATCATCATCATTATTTACTATGACTTTCATGCAGGCTATTTACAATTATACCTGAAACATACCATGTCTCTAAGGTATATAGAGTTGCAGCTCTTCTGTATTTACAATATATTCTACATAGAATGTTATTTCCGACGTTCAATATTTTGTACTTTTACATTTGCACTTCCAGCAGTGTGTGTGCAGTGCGAAATACGGCTGTTTTCTGGAGTTCCTTGTCTTTCTACTTTCCAGATACACACTGCTCGCGTAATGTCTAAAAGATTTTGACATGGTTCCAGTCGCCCCTGGTATTATTGATATCAGTTTTGATTGTATATCACATATGAGCTCTATTTCTGTTGTAAGATCTTCATATTTTGTAAACTTCTCGACTTCTTTCGTGATCATGTTACTATAATAATAATAATAATAATAATAATAATTTAACCCCGCTTTCTTGTATACGCTGTTGAGGTACAATGATTACATTGTGGTTACTATTAAATATTATTGTATCAGCACAAGTCCATTTGGAATTTCCATCAAACATTTTTCCCAGAAAATTTTCAACACTGTATGTGTTCATATCATTTGATCCACTCCCACAAAATAGAGCCCTTGATGGACACTTTGAACTGACTATGTGCACTAAGAAACTGTGAATTTCTGGAAAAAACATCTGTTATTGTGGATAGCAATCTTAAGTAAATGATACTCTTCTCTAGACGTAAGCTGTGAATATTTCCGGGCAGTGTTTGGTACTGTAGTACCGAGCACAAACGTTTTACTGGATTTAATTGCCACCGGCTTTGGCTGCTATTAGAAGTCTGGCGCCTACTATCATGCGTAACAAACATGCGAATATACATACACATATACATACATACATACATACATAGTATATAAATGCATACATACATACATGCAGACATACATACATACATAAATACATACATAGTACACACATACATAGTACATAAATGCGTACATACGTACACACATACATACATGCAGACATACATACATAATACATAAATGCGTACATACATACACACATACATACATGCAGACCTACATACATAAATACATACATACACACACATACATACATAAATGCATACATACACACATACATACACACACACACATATATACATACATACATATATATATATATACACACATACATACATAAATACATAGTACATAAATGCGTACATACATACATACATACGTACATACATACATACATACATACATACATACATACATACATACATACATACATACATACATACATACATACGTACATACATACATACATACATACATACATACATAAATGCATGCATTACAAAAGAACAGCACGTTTTTTTTCCCTTTGTACCTAATGTAAATCAGCAACTAACCCGGGTTATGATAAGATTAACATAATATTCACTCTCCAATCCACTCTGTTCCATCAGTCATTTTTAATTTTATGATGATTTTTTAGATATACACACTATGAAGTCGTTACAGTACTGGTTATCGAATTTTCTTGAACACCTGTATGGACAGTTTCTTTTTTATTTTCTCTCTGCTGTCTGTACCATATGTAACGACACAGGTATAGGAAACCATTTCGATCCTCTGTGGCCCGTCCAAAAATTATATCTTTACTTCCTTAAATTATAAAATGTAGCCATTGAACAAGCCCACATTCCATTGTTAGATTAAGAAAAATGGGTGGACCATATGCTGTTCGCGGCCCGCGTGTTCCATACCCATGACCCAGGCTTATTATAGAGTTGATAATACAAAAATATGTCTTAGAAAAGTATGTTATAAATATGTACTGTGTAAAGACAAGCGGCCTGTTCCATTTAACATGTTATTAACATACGTTTGCAGGTAACGTAAGGCAGTACCTTGACTGTGAGACTATTGCTTCTGAAATAGGACCATGCTGCTTGTAGTTATTTATAATGTGCTGATAGTTAATACTGCTTTCTAGTGATATATTCATGAACTGGGTCTATTGTGTTTCCTCTTATTCTAGGTAAGTACCAGTCCTCTTCTGTATCTACGAAGCTCGATCCTGACAATGAAAATCGGGTGAGTAATCAAGTTGCTGTCTTTAAATTTCATTATATTCTGCGGCAGTGGATCCACTTGTTTACTGCACGATGAAAGGAGTTTCCAAAACGGGTAAAAATCTTCTATTTTTTTCTCCTCCCACGTTGTAGCAACATAAAGCTTACAACACAGACAACAACAACAACAACAACAACAACAACACCACCAGCAACGACGACGACGACGACGGTAGCGGTAACTTGTACTTTAACCTGCAAAACGACCAATACTAAGGACATAAAAATCGATATTCTTTCCCCCCCCCCCCCAACAGATTTGGATGGCTATCAGAATTAAGCAGAAAAAAGTTTGCTGTGAAGTTCTTTCAGTTTCGACCCAAATCAAGGATTACATATTACTCTCACAGGTTTAGCACTACGACACTAAATTAGTGAAAAGCACTCTAAACTTATTCCAACATGTGTAATTATTTGGTGACTGGGAAGTGATAATGAAAGAAGTTTAGAAAATAATTGCTGAGTTCCGGTGACGTGTCGCTAACAACTGGTTTTCTGCTATGTATATCCCTTGCGTTAAATTCCAGGTTTCCTTCATTCTTGGAATACTATATTAACTACCATCTATTTCGTTTCGTTGTTAGCACTGGTTATGTGTTAACGTTTCCTGCTTTATAGGTTATTAATCCTTTCGTAGCAACTCGTTCTTGCTTCACAACAAACTGAGATCTCGTTCCTTCACCAGCTTTTCCCATTTACATTTCATGTGGTACGCGAAGGTACACAATTTTCTGTCTTCAGTAACCCCTTGAGGTGATTATCGTCCTGAGTGCTGTTCGTCATTGATGTTGGCCATTTATTGTTCGGGATCTCCTCTGTCCACCTTTGTGATTGTGAGCATTTCGACGATAGATGGGATTCGCTCGCCTCCTCCGCGTATAGAAGGCATCTGCCCCTCTCCGTGCCACACTGCAGCTGTTCCTTCTTCCATCATGCAACAGTGAAGTACGAATGTTCCCTACAACACAATATTTCTTGAGAGGTTTCGCATCTACGTTATTCAGGACTTCTGAATTCTTCTTGTTGCTAAATCTAGGAAATTATTCACAAATTTGAGGGTTGTTTGACCGTGCATCTTCATCATGAAATAATGTGAAATGACACCTTGATGCAACAAGGTAATTTATTGATGTATCCTTAACTCGACATGTTTCGGCGCATACGCCCATCATCAGGAGCACTAGATGTTAAGTTTCAGCATATGGTTTTCTGCACCGAGTTTGTAGATGGGTGGTGGTCCTGACAGCCACTGCGTAGGTCGTGTGTACGGTTTGGATGATGCTGTGCGACTCAGTCGCACAGCATCATCCAAACCGTACATCTAGTGTTCCTGATGATAGGCGTATGCGCCCGAAACAATGTCGAGCTAAGGATACATCAATAAATTACCTTGTTGCATTAAATTGGCATTTCATATTACTTCATTATTCCCAAAGTTCTTACGTTTAGTGTTGAAAATTACCCCTAATGCGAATGGCTGTTAAGAGTCATATATTTTCCGTAGTACCAAGTCCTTGAATGCCCTAAGTATGTGAATGTGCAATAGCATTTGACAGGCAGTTTATGTGTGTTAATGATAGCAATTCTTCTGGGTATTTCCCCGGCGTCTGGTTGTTGTTAAAAGCCGGGGAAATATCCAGAAGAATTGCTATCATCACTACAACACGGCGAAAGCTTGAAACGTTTATGTGTGTTGTTTTCAGCAGTACAGTGATAAGGATATCATAATTTAATGCAGTATGTTGTGCGCATGAGCATGTTGTGACGAAATATTAACAATATGGTTTGTTGCATTTGGTATATTATTCTAAATTAAATATGTAATTTGGCGAAAATATGTAAGTATATTACACATTTGTAAGTTACCGCTTACTTTGGCGTAATAACCATTTAATCTTTGGTCGTAAAAAGTTAAAAGAATTTCTTGAACATTCAAAAATTGACATGCACGCGGCAAGGAAATCTTTTTGCTGTAAAATTAGGATTAGCGATGTAAATTCGTTGTATCTTATACAGACATGTTCTTTAGTAATTTTCTTGCCGATCTATACCTTACTGAACTTAAAAATTAACTTTGTTTGGTTCTGAATTTGGAGAAACCACAATTTTCGCGAATTTCTGTATGCTGTTTACCAGACGACGAAGCATAAAATCCCACAATAATGGAAACTTCAGAAAGACCATTCTCTCACAAGAAAACTGTTACGTATGAAATTGTTACCCAGAATTAAATATATGTGACTTTGTTCTCTGTTTCCTGTTCTACAACACGGATACAATGGAGAACCACTGTAGGTATGACATTTACTGTACCCTACCGATATTTAAGGTAGCCATAGTTGTTCAACCGATATAAAAATCCTGCGAATTTTTTGATTGTAGTTAGAATTCTGATAACTAGTTATCATTAGGTTAATGACCTTTATTTTTTATTAATTTGGGCGTCCTTTTTCTTCGAGTATCAGCTGTAGTAATACGTTTTGATATGACAAGGAAAGCAATAATTTTCTGTGATCTGTCCTTACTTTCTGGACGAGCCTCATATTTCTGATTATACGAAATGTATTGTTTTCAGCATAATATTTTCGAATTCATGAATAACAGATTATGTAAAATACTAAAACCTGTTGTCTTTACTTTCATCCAAGTATGTTTGAGTGGGGCTCTATGATTTGAGTGAATAACTGAATGAAACATATCGGAAATGATGAGATGAAACGTAATTCAAGTTTCTGAATAAAGGCCGTGAAGGAACGTCTTAGTTTTTACACACTTCTTAGAATGAAGCTAAGCCGTAAAGTCATATATAATTGAATAATCCTGTCCGTCGAACTTTTCAGTACACGTCTATTGCTAATCGATTAATTTACGTGCACTCCTTGGTGATCATGGAGGTACGCGGTGGCCGGAAGTTCGCGGGTTCGATTCCCGATGGTGTCATTGGATTTTTTTCCATTAATATAATCATTCCGGTCGCACTATGGTCCTGGGATTGAATCAGCCACTAGAGTACCAGGAATAATTCCTGGGGGTAAAGGCGCCCGGTGCGTAGGTTTAACAACCTTGCCACCTACATGTACCGATTGTCTTGAAATCTGGAAGCCTGAACCTCCTGGAGCCCTTAGGGCCTGTCCAGGCTTGTAATGGGATTGCGCTACCTTTACCTTCGTGATAATTAACGATAACTCAGATTTCCATCAATACTGCAAGTGTGGTGATGCTTTCTACTTTAAGTGACGTATGTTTAAACAAATTTGTATGAATAAATTAGCTTCACCTTTCATGGCTATATAATATCTTATCTACTCTTATTAGAGTACGTAAAGTTTGCTTTTATTCGCGACTGATACATACATACATACATACATAC
>Ga0123352_10013428_pt1 | contig 12998 bp, 7 predicted proteins | sample TergutLab28metaG_FD_89700 | JGI IMG/M metagenome (GOLD analysis project Ga0123352, IMG submission 89700) | Labiotermes labralis P1 segment gut microbial communities from Petit-Saut dam, French Guiana - Lab288 P1 | ecosystem: Host-associated > Arthropoda: Insects > Digestive system > Gut ... | reverse complement strand
TAAGCACAGATCAGTTCAAATTAAAGGTAATTTCACGAAGTTAACTTTACATTTATACTTTAAATGTATCATGTATTATGTTGGTTTATTATTTTGTTCCGTTTATTTTCAATTAATCGTTACCTTCTATTCCAAGATTCAAGCGGTCATAACTCCGTAACCGTCCAAAATCGGACACATGTTTATATGAACTTTTTTTTTTAAAAGACCTAGGAAATCACCTCCAGCAGTAATGTCCACAAGTCGTGAAACACCCTGTATATATCGGTTCAGGACGTTCCGTCCTGATCCTGCTCACAAGCTGTCAGCAAACCTGTATGACACATACCATTGCTGGTTGCATAGTGCAAAACTCCTGATGATGGACACAGGAACTGTCCGAAACATGTAGAGTTTTATTCCAAAAATAAATTTGAGAAATTAGTGCATCTACTTGGTTTTATTATAAGAATTTATCACGATGCACGATCACCTGAACGTCAGATTTATTGGCAGTATGCTACAGTATTTCTCCCCTGAGTCACAGTCGTTATTTTTAATATCCTTTCTTTTCTCCTCTGGACGAGTGACAGGCTCGACGCAGAGACCTCTACCTGCACAAAACACAACAGTCGCAAGAGACACAGAAACCCATACCCTCGGCGGGATTCGAACCCCCAGTCCCAGCAAGCGAGGGCCCGCAGACCCACGCCTTAGACCGAGCGGCTCCCGGAATCGGCCCCTTTTTGTTAGTGGGCCCATAAAAATCTACAACAGCTATACAATCCCACTGAATTTCCATACGTTTGCTAAAATCCGAAAACCGCCTATCGCATCAGTAGCTTACCTATTACGGTGGAATGCACACTGTTCCCCGCATTTTTCTTCTTTTGACAGAAACGTAAGCAATTAATAAACAACAATACTTCACAAACAATTCTTCTCTTATGCTGTATAAAGGAATGTAACGCCACTAGCATAGATATTCTTCCAAACAGAATAAACATTTTTTTTTTGATACCACGATGGCTTAATATCGTATCTGCTCATTCGATCAGTTCTCATTAAACAAAATGACCTATATCTTGAACTTTGAATAGAAATTTCGACATCAACAACCTACCCTCGGGCACTAATGGGTTGACCTACAGACTCCAGCTCGCCTGATAACATTTACTGAACATGGAAATTAAGTAATTTTGCCACCTATTCAAAATATTACGAAACTAAATAAGCTGATCATCATTATATTTTTTTTTTACCTAACATATTTTATATTCGCGTCCTTCCTCAAAACCATTCATGCCACTATACAACTTCCTAATGCTATCTTTCTTGCTGTTTATTTCACCCGCACTCTTTTCTTTCAGATATCCTGTTTTTCTTTCTTGAAAGTCCACACTTTTGCGTTGTGCATTCCTCATATTATCACTATAAAAACTACTTCGATTCTGCAACCACTGCAAATTCGCTTGCTTCTTCTGATCCAGTAATTGTGAGCAATCATCACAAAACCATCTCTAGGTCTCGATATTTTTAAAGTGTTTCTACGCTCCGATGATGTGCAAATTAACAGCCATATTACCTGTTTATACATTACAGATACAAATAATGCTGTCAGCGGATGAACCACCTGACACAATGAATCGTGTGAGCCAGTCACCACACGTGAAATGTACTGGGTACTTACATGAGAAGCTCCCATACTGCAGATTGCGCGGCCCCACTCCCGCTGTTACTCTGGGAATGACGGAACACCACCTGCACCGGCACATTATCACGTGTCTCAGCTGTTGTCTTCGTAAACTAGCCGGCTGTAAATACGAAACAAATGAAAGTAAAGCTTCACCCGTCGTGGGCGTTACTTCATTCATTAATCCTTTACAGCCTACTGGTAAATACACATACCACTAGGTTTAACATTCATCTACATTCTGCCCACAGAATATCTTCTCTGTGTTTTGTATGGTTCTGAAAACAGCGATTAGTCCCCTCTACAGCATTAAATGAACGGTTTTTATACCCCAGACGGAGGGTGTTTACTGCGCGGTGCGGAATAAATCTTTAACCTCAATTCAGGTTTATTTTTGTCTTTAGTCAAAGCATTAACGTTCTTCTGCAGGCTTCACAAATTATCTACGTAACTGTTTGAGGTTTGAAAATTCCACGATGGTTCAAATTTAAGGATGTCTTCTGCTGCTGACATCGTGTAGTCTGGTGGGTGGTAAATATCACTTCAGCATAACCTGCTATCTCCGTTTTCGAGGTGGAAAGGGGTAACATTTTAGTCCAAACGTCAGCAGCCGTCCACCAGTCTACGAAATATAAAAAGCCTGGAAAATCAGAATGTGTAGCGACTTGACCAAACTGACGCACAATCTGACAGCAAACCCAGTGTTTCAGCACCACTAATACAACCTTTTATTGACCAACACTTATTCACCACCGTACGTACACTAGATCGCATATTAATCACAGCTCCAAATCTATCGGCGTTCATTGACCATCTTCAGGGAGCCCCGTTTAACTGAAGTTCTTCGAAACACGTCAAATGAGTACGAGCATTTGTTGTCCGCACCATATAATGAGTACGAGCACTTGCTGTCCGCACCATATAATCTCGCAGTTTTCCACACAGAACGCAAATTATCACAAAAGCTTTTATGATAATTAAAGGTTGTTAGTTAAATGGGTGCAGAATTTTTTGTCTTCCAGTTTGCTATCCAAAAGTTTAAAGATTAATATATACAGAAGTATACTTTTGCCTGATGTTTTGTATGGGTGTGACACTTGGTCGCTCACGTTGAGGGAGGAACGTAGGCTGAGGGTGTTTGAGAATAGGGTGTTGAGGAGAATATTTGGGCCTAAGAGGGACGAGGTAACAGGGGAGTGGAGGAAACTAAATAGTGAGGAGCTTAACCCTTTAAATGCCGAGTTAAATCCCATCTGCCCTTTCCTAACAGTATTAGGAGCTCACCATATTCTCCACGTTAGCAGATAAAGGGTTAATGATCTGTACTCCTCACCCAACATTTTTCGGGTGATCAAATCGAGATTAATGAGATGGACGGGACATATAGCGTGTATGGGGGAGAGGACAGGAGTATACAGGTTTCTGGTGGGGAAACCTGAAGAAAAGAGACCACTTGGAAGACCCAGGCGTAGATGGGATGATACTATTAAGATGGATCTTCAGGAAATTGGATGTGGGGGCATGGACTGGATCGAGCTTGCTCAGGATAGTGACAGGTGGCGGGCACTTGTGAATGCGGTAATGAACCTTCGGGTTCCATAAAATGCGGGGAATTTCTTGACCAGCTGCAAACCGGTTAGCTTCTCAAGGACTCTGCTCCGTGGAGTGAGTAAGTAAGTAAGTACAGTAAAATGGGGCTCCCTGAAGATGGTGTCAACACCGAAACGCGATGGAGTATACAAGGAGTGGTGCGTTAGTGTTGATCAACAAAATGTGATACGAACAAGGTACACGGCCTATACAACATTAAGAACTGTAACACAAAATTATGAGTCAGTTTAATCCACCTCGATCCTCACCAACCTCCGCCTAAGGCCCCTCTTAATGTTACATGACATCCCCCCTATCTACACGGATGTTCACCAATGAGGGGAAGAAATCCCTGTGTAGTCCCGGACAGGCGCTTAGCGCCACGGGAGGTTGAGGCTCCCAGTATTTCTAGACTATCCGTAAATGAAGGGGCCAAGGTTGTCAGTCCCTTGCCCCCGCCCCCTCAACCCCCCCCCCCCCCAAGAGATACCCCTTGTACTATGCGTGATTTCAGGCTTCCGCCGCGAAGCAGGTGAGAATTGCGTTGTTCTGGGCTATCACACAGCGGGTAGTGGTAATTCCTTACCGACGTTTCGGGACCGACAGTTAGTCCCGAAACGTCCGTCAGGAATTATCACTACTCGCTGCGTAATAGCCCAGAAGAGCGCAGTTCTCACGCCTGGTACTAATTTCTATTACTGGCTCAGTCGACCCTAGCGTCATATTGCGTCCGGAAGGATTAAGGCAATGAAAAATCCCAACGACCTAATCGGGAATCGAACCCGTGACCTTCCGGCCTCGGCGTGCCCCGGGCGTCCAGCAATACCCCTACCAAAATTCTGTACATGTTCGTTGTTTCCCCGTATTTCACTCCCCTAAAAATACCAAGCGACCTGAACCAATTACGATGGTTTATGAGCACCCTGTTTCACACAAAATTCACGTTCATCACTTAAAGTGATGCAAGTTCCGACATCAAAATGTTTTCCTATCGTCCGCTTGTCTTCTTACGCTTCACCTGTAGATTTATAATTCCGGCCACCTGTCATACAAAACCTAAGCCATAATGATGGTTTCGATGCCGCCTTTCGGTGCGTTCTTTACAAAACAAAAAAAAAAGCCTCATACGGAGGTATGCCCGTCCGAATGTGATGACAGACCAGAGTCGGACAGATATTTTAACATCCTGACATTAAACACTTCCGTAATTCTCTCGAGCACAGTCACATGTTACAGCGTACACTATCTGCGCTTAAAATGCAACAACAATACCCTTTCAACCACTTCCCCTCTTCCAAGCAAACTTTCATGTACCAAACGTGTAGGTCTTACGAGCCCATACTCAATCCAAAAGTTGGACTACCCCTTTTCAGTTGTCTGCATCTGCTTATTCAGCATGTCGTCTGTTGGCTTGCATATCTGGTGGTGTTCGCCATCCGTGACCTTAGCATACCGTGACACAAATTCATTTAACATGCATGGAGAAAAAACGAAATTACAACATAATTGATAAATGAGGTAAATTTCACCCTATAACCTACATGAAGACACAGAGAGGGGAGTAGATATATAGTCTACTCTTTCCTTAACCTCGGCGCTAGATGAGGGTGGCTGGTCAACATCATGCCCCGGCCACTTTACCCCCGGGAATGACCCAGTACCCATTCTAGAGGGGCCTGGGTGGGCCCCAGGGCCGGTCTGGTTGGGTGAGGAAAATCTCGCCTCCACCGGGATAACATAAATGATAAGCTTCATAAATTATAAATTGTTTCATTTTACCACACATTAGTAGGGTGATAAAAATCTAGGATGGGAGAGACGATATATGCAAATTTTTGAGAAGAAAACCTGAAGGTAACAGACAACGCTGAGTTTGTAAGGGTGTAAACTGAATTCAGTGGGGTGGGGAAAAGTGAACAAGGCAGCCAGCCCTTGGGTTCAGTGACAGTGCAGAATATTTTAGTTGGCTGAGTGACGATTACACTCTCAAAGACTCCACTTCAGGAAGTCGGTAAAGACATTTCTCTTTGATACTAAAACCACTTGCGTGACTGCAGTACAGTCATGACTGGTTGACTCGTAAGTCAAAACTTGCATTTAATCACCAGGCAGTCAGTGTGTTAAGCAGGCTAATCACGATACAAATGACAGTGAACCTACTCACAAAACGAGCAGCAGGCGCAGAAAACAGTATATTTCTGGAATATTCAGCTGGATGGTGATGCTAGTCACCATACTGGCAGACACAATATTCAAATAATTCCTTCCTACAATATAATGGTACGGCATGTACGTCCTTGAACATACACATTCTAATATCTCATCTGACTGCAAACAAGTAACAATAATGCAACTCAGAACACACAAATCAACACAATTTTTTTTTGGGGGGGGGGGGCGGCGGAAGTAACAACTGGAATGGCATTTTCTCCACATCTGGCAGTAATTTTCCACATGACCATAGCATGCAAGATGTGGCCTGCTTCACAGAAACAAATTCTTCTGCTATATATATATCATTCTCATAAGAACCTGATTCTTTTTTTAACAAACTACTGCATCATCACGAACAGAAGAAATGGTGTCTACTGCAGCTGGTACACTGACAACATGGAGTGTCAAATCTGTATCCTGCTTTAAATAAAGGTATAGGTAAAGGTGAACAGGTCATGAAGGTCCAGAGGGACAGAAGAGGCATAGCTCTACTCTTTCTTTAACCTCGGCGCTAGATGGGGGTGGGTGGTCAACGCCACGCCCCGGCCGCTTAATCCTGGGGAAAGAGACCAGGTACCCATTGTATATGAGGCTGGGTGGGCCCCAGGGCCCCTCTTGATGGGTGGGGAAAATCTTGCCCCTACCAGGACTCGATTCCCGGACCGTCCAGCCTGTAGCGAGTGGCTGCACCGACTGCCCAATAGCAAAACTGTTTTAACATATGTATTTCATTGTAACATACATGAATAGTATAGAAATGATTGGAAATATCAAAATGGATGAACTAAGTTTCACTTAATTTCATCCCATTTTATGAAAAACTAAGCAGTACGAAAAACCGAGGACAATGGAAACTGATGTGACTTCATACATATCTTACAATACTCATTCCCACTTGCAAACAGGCAGTAAGATTTTGAAAAAACTGATATGGATACCAGAAGATTACATTTTCAGAGCCTGAAAAAATGTTGTTGATAAATCAAATTCACAGACAAATTAGATGTTGGCTCTGAAGTGTAGAACCAACAAAAACCAGACATTTTGGGATGGCTCCAGTTTCATAACTTAACAAGTTCCATTTAAAACTAAATGTCACGCAGTTTACTATTAGTTCTGTTTGGCATGTTGAATAGTCTGATGGAACACTTCAAGTGCATTTCCTTCCATGATTATATGTGTAATCATTGTGATAATGCCCCTGAAGGATATGCAAATATTTTAGAATTATTCAATTACAAAATATATATTTAGTTCCAATCACCAATCTAACATCATACAGTAGTACTTACAACATTTTGTGTAATTAAGTGCACTAAAAATTCTACTTTGTTGCTAAGTCTCTTACACATAAAACCAATAGTTTTACAAAAACTCACACCTAATTAGAACACTCATTTGAGAAACACCCTGGACATCACAAAACCCAATTCCTGTAAACAAACCACCTTTCAACATTCAGTATGAACTACTGTTTGGTCTGTCTGCCATACACTTCATGTTAGCTTTATATTATTTACCTTTACATTACAGATTAGTGCTTGACAGAGTTTGAAAGCATTCCATGAGAGAATAACACAATATTATTTGTCAATTATGGAAAACAAATGACAGAAGATGAATCATATGACAGTAAATGCTGTTGTGAGCTTATCCTGAGGATACTGTATGTCACTACAGAGATAATAAGTTAACTTACAGTATTTATAAAATCAGACTTCACAATTACACAGCTATAAATGAAAGCAGTCTTATCATCTACTACTGTATACTGTATTAAAAAAAATCATCTAAACATTTGCAATTTATAATGACGTATAAAACAATGAGGTATACACCAGGAAGTAAGATATTCTATATAAATGAGTTTACACTTAAAAATTATCAGAAATGTGCAAATATCAGAATAACCTTTTAAAGACGAAGCATAATCTGCTTTATATAAGGAATCAGTCCGTACCGCGCTGTAAACACTTTCCACCACGGTTACAAAAAACCAATCAGTTAATGACGTATAAAGCAAAAGTCGCTGTCTGTTCTGAGATACATACAAATCACTCAACGCAAAGCGAGCACCATGTAGAATATTTGAATGTTAAACCTGGTGGTATGTAAAGAAAACGCTAGGCTTTAAAAGGTTAACCTGAGAACCTATCCAAAGAGTCACATAAACAGTTTTAAAATGCCTTATTGCAGTGCAGAATATTCTAGAAAGCTAGGAAAGGGTCTCAAAATAGATCATAATCACTTCATTCCTTATCCTTTAAAATTCATGATCAATAAATAATCTTGCTCTTTATGCTACATAGTCTGAGCTACTAACAACATCATTAAATAAGCCATAAATAAATAAATAAATACTATTCCTGCACACTTCCCCATAATTACAAACACACCAGCAAAAAATGTTGAAAAATCTGGATATGTAAAACACAATATAACAGATTTTAGAAGACTATTTCTGATGTGCTCAAGAAAACGAATGTTTATTACACCAAAATGTATACTGTGGCTGAAACTGCAAGCTTACCTAAGCAACACTATAGGATTACAATTTAATTTACAAGTACACAAAATTACTGCTTTCCGCAAGCCAGTAAACTAACTGTATTTTTGGTTTAGGATAACCCAATTCTGATTGTCAAGGTTATGTTGCATCAAATGATAAGATGATGTTTGGGTAAGTGTCAAAGCATGTGGTAGTAAGAGTTCATGACACTTTAAAGCATTTAGCTGGATGATCTGAGGAAAACCACAAAACATGAGCAAGGACAGGTGGCCTATAGGAAGGGTTTTGAACCTACAACCTTGTGAATATGAAGAAGGACTGCTAATCATTTAAACAGAGCAGTAGAAACATACCGTATATTCTTGAATCTAATCTGCACTAGTTTTTGCCAATTTGTTAAACGAAAAAAAAGTTAGTTCACGGTTCTAATCCGCACCTTTCCTTCAACCGTCCCTTGCCTACAAGGCAGACTGACTGAATAATATTGGATGTTACCAATGCTGTAACCATTATCCGTTGCATAAGCAATGCTTTGGATGAATTCAAAGATGACATTCTATGGGAGGATGATGGTGAAGATAAAGATGATAGTAACTGGGTGATGGATAACGATACAGTTATGAGTGATGACGGCGAGTCTGATGAATAATAACTTATAAATATTATATAATATTATAAATAATAAATAAAATAATAAATTATTTTGTTGTATTATTCTTACAGAACATACAGCAGCTCTATCATTCTTTAAAAATCCAGCTCACAACCGCGAATCTAACCCGCATCTGATCTTTTAGCCCTCTGAAACTGTAAAAAGGGGGTGGATTAGTTTTAAGAATATATGGTATTTATCTTGTTGGTAACAAAATTACCACATAAACCATCCAATGGGCAGTCTACACATACAAAATCTTATAGCAAACTATTGATATGTTTATTACAGAGTAAAAGGGATGTTCACCAATGGTCAAAGTTAAATGTGATTAATACAATTTATGTCATACATAGCATACATGTCAGTATTATGCAAAGAATATCCCAATTTTAGAATATAACACAATATATAAATGATTATAATTGGAATAGAACAGACCACTGATGCCTAATCCATTAAGATATGTCACTTTCTTTACAAAAGGAGTAAATGCATGCCCTCTATAAATCATTCCATTAAAGAGAAGTATATATATTCTGAACGTTTTGGGGAAAAGTTATATTTTACGCAATTACACACATTAACTGTCCTCATTTAACAAATGGAGATGGAGAATGTTACTATCTTACTCCCTGTATTAGGAAATAGGATATTACAGCTACAAATTCATATTTCCTGTGTTAATTGTCACATAAGGTTAATTCCTAGGTTTACTGCAACAGAAACAATTTAACAAAAGTAAGTTGTGAGAATACTTACTCTGTGTGCCTCTAGATCATGTTTCACTGAATACCTAACAACTGTCTTGTTGTAGCAAAATCTGTTTTTAATATCAATTATATGCTATAGTTCAACAGTATTTCTTCTCAAAAAAGTTCCAGATTCATTAAATAAACAATCAATGACAAACATATTGAAGTTTGTTTCAACCCAACTAGAATATCAGTTCTAATTTTTCTGATCTGGAACAAATTCAAATGTGAACTATATTGTTTGCAAAGTCTCTAATCAACATTTGCCAAAACCTTAAAACAGTGCAGGAACTGGAAAACAAAATTCATGAACACAACACACAAGTAATCCTTCCACCCACTAAATTTGCATGACATGTAAGGCCCGCCAACAAATTAAGTAAGTATAAATTCACAAATAAGTACACATTAACCACATTCCTTGGTGCACTCAAGGTGACTCAATTCAGACATGGTGTTCCCAATATGTAGGCTGTACTGTATTTAGTGTCCATGCTTTCCTTAACTTATTGGCAAGCTTTTACTGCCCACTATTAGTAGTTTGAACTATTTTACTTCAGATTTTTGGCAACAGTATGTATATTACATCCAGATCGGCTGTGCAGCCTACCCAATCTCTTACTCAATGGGCATAAAGGGTTCTTTTCCCATGGGTAGCCCGGCTGAGGCGTGAAGAATTCACTCACAATCTAGTGCCGAGGTATGCTTTCACGGCATGTAAAGTTCATCTTCACAGTGTTTTACAGGAATCTACAATTTCCGGCAACCAATTAGTGCGTCATGGTATCCACATAATAATACGTTCTTTCTATAAGAATATATTTCAGTATCATTTTTAAGTAATAATTCTGATATGCAGTTTAAATTAGTTACTACTTAAAGGAAATTTGACTCCTCACGGCAGCAAGTATATAGGTCTTATCTTTTGCAATGGGGTTGCCACTCCAGCTAATAACCTAATTCTACAGCAGTAAACAAGACAGGAAATATGGGTTATAAAGTAACGATGAAGTGCGTTAGAATCTTTGCATCCTGATTTGTCCACATAGTTACCACTGCCCTAATTCTAATAATTCTACGCACCTGTTTGAAAATAATAATATTCCGACCAATCCAAGTTCTCTTCTCACATATACAATCCGTACCAACAGTCACAGAATTGAATTATATACACCAAAATTTTGCTTCCTTAATTGATGGCCCTTATACACGCATAAAATGGCTAAACAGAAAGTAATGAGTTCATTTGTTGTATAATTTCTCCAGTTTTCGTACATCCAACCGCATATCCCGCCGTTTGTATGTTTGCCTTCATGATCCGGCATGCCAATCGCACGAAAGTAGCGCCATAGTACTTGACAGCGTCAACTACGTCCTTGGTGTCGCTGGCTCAACCATGTTATTACTACGTAAAATACACGTATTTCGATGGGGCTGGGCGAAGTTGTATAAAAGTTTTTCTCTACAGCCTACGCTTTTCCCACCCCACTAAAAATCCCGCGATTACATAAATTCATGTACGCTCTCACGCAAAATATCATTTCTAACAAATAACTAAGTCTGCCAGATTTTCATTAAAATCCCCTACATAAAATTTCACGACTCCATCCAGTAGGAGACTCTACCAAATACGCTGGTAGACGCATGCATGAATGAACACACATGATGGGGCCAATCAGTTTTTGCAGCCGTCTACAAATCCACCTGTTCCCCACTACCAGTTCTTTTATGTGCACAAAGAAAATAATTGCAATTTGTTGCAAAAGCAGCCCCCGTTCATAAAAATGCCCGATTTCAGTAAACTAGCAGTACCAAGTAACACCTGCAAAATATCCCCCACAGTACCAACGGTTCCTTTAAGAATATTTCATCTCTTTTATGTAAATAGTAACAACAGCTGCCCAGTACCTCCAGATTTATTGATCACATTATAACACAATTATTAAAAATCACCAAACACACCATTTAATAACCACAAAAATATGCAGCCTGTAAGTTGATGGTCATTGCATTGATTTATCAGTTTGTATCCTTTCATCCACAGACAGGAAGACCAGACAAATACTGTTATTAAAATGGGATGGTAAATACACTACTACTCTCAGTAAAGAGATGACATAGTATCAAAAAGCAGTCTTCATGACTAGAATGAAGTAATTACCGATGCCACAACTATGACAGTTGTTAGCTCCTTAACTATTACCTACAGAATAGTGTGCTGTTCACAAAATGAGGCTTATTAATCTGCACCTTGACACCATTGTACCGTTTCCACAAATACACCATTATGTATGCATCTCAAAGTACATCAGTACTCATACAGTTTCTCTGTTCTCTCACCATTAGCATGATATATAGATATCAGGCACAAAATATAAACATATGTTACTTCATTTACTTGCTCTTCTGTAGGCAGCTGTACGAACTTGGCTATGGAAGTCTTGCTGCCAGAGCAATGTAGCACAACTTTCATAAACAGCACAAAAATTATGCTATCACAAAGAAGTGAAACCTCAATTTTAAAACCACCCTGGGAAAACTGGATTTATGCACCAAATCAAGAAATTTAAATATATAAGTAGTCTGGGATCACACACATTGAACACAAATTACAGAAGACTTAAAATGAAGACGTACTACCTGGAGAATGCACTACAGCATGTAATAGTTAAAAAAATAATTATTTTTGAGGACTGTATTGCACTTGTACATATGACATTATAATTGATGTATCAGTTGAACAGATGTGCAGTTCTAACAGAAGCAGTCGTGAAGACTACCGTCTTCTGAGATGTGATGCCATGTCGTCTGCACAGCATCACATTGCAGACAACAGTGACATAGTTCACTGCCTGTCTGCATTCCTCCCACATGTAGCATCCATGAAATCCTGCGTAGTTTCACAACCATACATTAGATTAATTGTGTTGTACATTCTGATTTATTGAAACAGAACTGATCCACATCACAGACAGACAAGAATTGTGTGTGGTGTGTGTCCTGTACAGCTAGTAATTAGCTGGACTGTTGCTACACATACACACCAGTATTACTGCAACAATTAATGCATTATTCACAGCAAATGAAATGTACATGTGCACACACAAACAAACTGTAACTAAACTAGCGTTGTGTCATCTTATTTTATGGCATCATCATTCAAAACAGCAGGTGCAATACTTTAAATATTTGGTCTCTCTGAGACCAATACTCAGTAATGTACGTCTAGGTCTGCTGTCTATCAGCAATCTTACGGTATCTACGATGTGCATCGAGGGCAGACTTGTATACAGACAGAAATCAACTGTTTATATATATGCAGTAACAAGTAATCACATGCAATAGAGGTGCAATGACACAAGCTATGTAACAGAGGTGTAAGTGTTGAATAACTTATTTTCAGTTTTTCACCGTGCATATTGTCCATATTCTCAATAATCACCAACACATGCACACTTTTTCGTTTGACACTATAAAACTTTGATTTGTTAAAATAGTTAAAATCTCCGACATGTTTCGGTTTACATTTAAACCATCTTCAGGGAGCTATTAGTTCATGCTAAAGTTACTTATCTCTTGTTGGGATGATGGTGTACACGCTCAGAC
>Ga0123352_10013424_pt1 | contig 12999 bp, 7 predicted proteins | sample TergutLab28metaG_FD_89700 | JGI IMG/M metagenome (GOLD analysis project Ga0123352, IMG submission 89700) | Labiotermes labralis P1 segment gut microbial communities from Petit-Saut dam, French Guiana - Lab288 P1 | ecosystem: Host-associated > Arthropoda: Insects > Digestive system > Gut ... | reverse complement strand
AAGTTGCATTTTATATATTTATTCAACAAATATAGGTACTGAATATTTTAAACATGGTATATACTCTCCGTTTTTTTCTCTTCAAAATGCAGTTTGTTTCATAATTCTAATGTATTTGGTTCTGTATTATTCACATTTTATATACAGGGTGTGCTAAAATTAAAAAAATAACTCCGGCGCCAAAAGATTAGTCTCCTCAGATTACGCAGTACGCTTGGATACTGGACAAGTAATTGGAGCCTTTACTTTTTCCATTTTTGTCACGTTTTCTCCATATCTTGTGGTACTGAATCCCGCTATTCGTTGAATCGCACCCTTGGAATGTCTAACAACAAATTTCAGGAGCAAAAAGGAATACCTGAAAGATAAAATGGATATACCTGAAACAAACAGTAACATCAAAACTACCCTATCAGAGATTTGTACAGTGGCATCAATGGCTTTAAGAAGGGTTACCAGCCTGGAACTAATATAGTAAAGGATGAGAATGTTATAGATATGGTTACAGACTCCCACAGTATTTTGGCTGGGTGGAGGAACCATTTCTCTCAGCTATTTAATGTACATGGGGTTAATGATGTTAGGCAGAGACAAATACAATCAGCAAAGCCACTAGTGCTGAGCCAAGTGCCTTTGAGGTTGAGATGGTTATTGAAAAGCTATAAAGACACAAATCACCAGGTACTGTTCAAATCCAAACAGATTAAAGCTGGGGGTAGAAAAATTCGTCGAGATCCTTAAACTTATTAAGTCTATTTGGAATAAGCAGAAGCTGCCTGAGAAGTGGAAGGAGTCGATCATTGTACCTATTTATGAAAAAAGTTATAAAACACACTGTAGAAATTATAGACGCGTATCATTCTCTCAACTATTTACAAAATTTTATCCAAAATCCTGCTGTCAAGATTAACTCCATATGCAAAGGAAATTATTGGGTATCATTAATGTGGATTTCGACGTTAACAGGTCAACTAATGATCATATATTCTGCATTCGTCAAATACGCGAGAAAAAATGGGAATACAATAATGCGTGCATCAGCTCTTTATAGACTTCAAGAAAACTTATGATTCAGTTAGGAGAGATGTCTTGTATAGTACTCTTACCGAGTTTTGTATCCCCACAAAATTGGTAAGGCTAACAAAAATATGTCCGACTGAAGCGTATAGCAGAGTCCGGGTAGGCAAGAATTTGTCGCACATGTATCTATTAGGAAAGGTCTGAAACAAGAAGATAATCTGTCGTCACTGTTTTCTCAACTATGTTTTAGAGTGCGCCATTAGGAGGGTTCAGGTACACCAGGATGACTTGAAATTCAATGGTACATATCAGCTTTTGGTTTATGCTGATGATGTCAATAAAATGGGCAGAAGCGTACATACTATAAAGAAAAACAAACAAGGTTTAGTAGCTGCTAGTAACAGACGGGGCTAGAAGCAAATGCTAATAAAAAGAAGTACATGGTCATGTGTCGAAATCAGAACGCAGGGCGAAGTCAAAATATAAAGACTGATAGCAGTTCTTTTGAAAGGCTGGAACAGTTCAAATATATAGAACCTTAATGAATAAAAATTCTATTCAGGGAGAAATTAAGAGCAGATTGAATTCAGGGAATGCTTGCTATAATTCAGTGCAGAATCGTTTGTCTTCCAGTTTCCTAATCAAAAATATAAAGATATATATACACACACACAGAGAAGTGTAATGCTGCTGTTCTGTTTGGGTGTGAAACTTGGTCGCTCAAATTGAGGGACGAACAAAGGCCGAGTGTGTTTTAGAATAGGGTACTGAGAGATTATTTGGGCCTAAGATGAACGAGGTAACAGGGGAGTGCAGAAAACTATATAATGTGGAGCTTAATGTCTGTACTCCTCACCAAATATTATTTGGGTGATCAAACCGAGAAGAATGAGTTGTACGGGACACGTAGCACGTATGGGGGAGAGATGTATACAGGGTTTTGGTGGGGAAACCTGAGGGAAAGAGACCACTTGTAATAAACGGGCGTAGATGGGATAATATTAAAGTGGATCTTTAGGAAGTGGAATAGTAGGCGTGGGCAGAAATGATTTGGCTCAGGATATGGACAGTTGACGGGCACTTGCAAACGCGGCAATGAACCTTCGGGTTACAAAAAATGCAGGGCATTTCTTGACTAGCTGAGAACCCGGTTAGCCTCTCAAGGACTGTGCTCCACGGATCAAGTTAGTTAGTTGAAGGATATCTTTTGGACACTGGTAACTGTTCACGAACACTTGTGTTTCTTAGCTTGTCCAGCCTGGGTAAACCTAAAAATGGTCTTGAAAATCTCATCTGTGCTGATTCTAATTTCTTTTAATATCCACTATTTAAAGTCCAAACGTATGAACGCTGTGTTAAGTGCTGCCTTTGATGGGATGTAATGTAGGCGTAAGTTTGTTTTTGTACTGTTGCGTCTGCCGAAACGTCTTGTTACTGCTCCATTTGTTTTATCATACTTTGGAAATTTTTTTTGTTCGGTGTCTTTCATAGTTACCGAGATCTCGGAACCCCCTTCACTCGAATACGAGAAGTATAATGGAAATGAAAATATAATTCCTATGTCCCGCTAGTGCAGGTCATCACGAAATCGATAGTTTCTTGCGCGCGTCGATATCTCAAGCTCTCTAGAACATCGTTCATGTTCCAGCCTGAAACCCCCTATTCGTGATTCCCACCCTTGCAAAGTATAATTACAAATCTGTTCATTGTGCTTATGTATTTATTATCTATGGCTTCGGTGACGACGACGGATCTCGGTACACACAGCATCGAATTGTACGATAACTGGTAAATGATATCTTCGTCTAAACAATTTAAGTACCATCCCAAACTTGCGTGGATGAGCTGAAGATCACAATACATACAACCTCTTTTTTTTTCAAGTTTCTTTGCCTAACGACCCTTCCCAATTTCCACCACTTCTTAATTTTCCCTCTCCCGTCTTCGGTATAACACCCTTTAGCCGGCTTCGTACTATTACACTAACACCTTATTCCCGATGGGAATATAGTTTTTATCGAGGCCCTCTTTTCCAGGAACGCAATTAGGGAGTAAAACAAGAGTTCAGTGTATTCACAAGACAGCCGCCGGAGTCAGGCTTAGGCTCGAACTGGGCATCCCCCGCCTCGGAACACAAGTCTAGATTGTTAGCACTACATGCATAAACTCGGTCTATTTTAACAAATTAAAGATGAACGTTGACTGATAGAAAAACATAATGTTGAGTGCGCATGCTTATTATAACACACCGGCTTCTATTTGTCTAACAACATTCAACCGTCACCTACGAAAAAAAAATAACACTCTCTGGTAAACGGTAAGCCTATTCCTCCCCAAACTGTTATTTCTTCGCAGCCTAGTGGTTAATACTACACACTGCCAGGTTGAACACTAGGAAGTCCTTTCATGTATTCTGTATAATTCTAATAATTAATGCCTATAACATCACTACACACAGCATTTATCGACTGGTCTCTCTAATGGAAGCAACAGCAGTTTTCTCCGTGAGGTACGAACTGAAACTTTAAACGTAGAGTGATTGCGGTCTAAAAACAGTTAACACCAATTCTTACTGCAAAGGGCCTTCAAACCTCACCGTTAAATATGTCTAAAAGCTAAGTACTGATATTTATTATTCGCCGTGTACTTTCTATAATACTGTTGTATGTCATCTCAATAAACTAGAAGCACGTTTCGTGCTGTCATCAGCATGGAACGGATTATCATCCGGACTACAGCCTGTTGAGAACAAGAAAGGAAAGAATGAATGACTGGGATGACAGGGCTAGCTAGAGGCCTCCTCTTTTCTGCTTACTCCTATACCTCTCTCCTCAGTGGACAAGCGTATGTCAGATCGTAGCTACGCAAGTTTATCACTGCCAGCATTCGTGTCAACATGTACTGACCAGACGACAGGAGAGGAACACAAGCAAAGTATGCCGGACAAGTTGCGGGGACGTGGAGCTCGCTGATCAACTGAGTTCTTTCCTCGGCCTCAGTATAAACAAGCCACTAATTCCAAACACTTCAGCAATGCAAGCCCTCAACAGCACTTTAACATCACGCCGGCTGTTCTGCCTGCCGCCCACCTCTGGAAATGATCAGTGGTGAAAATGTGAAGGGAGCGACACCGGAGAACTTAACCTTAACCCGGATGGACTGCTCTGGGCTCGGAACCTGCAGAAAAGACCCGACGTGCAATGGATAACACAGCAAATAACCGCCGGTACTAAAATGATAAAAAGAAATACGACTGTCACCAGGCGCAATTTTTCGTTCCCAAAGCTACAATCACCTCATCATATTTCCTTTCTTCCACTACTCTCTACAGCGTGTCACACTCAAACTACACACCACTGCAGTTTGTCTGAGGAAAAGTTACACGATTGACGTTGGATCCCTTTACCCTACAAGTATATACAGATATTTTCTTCCTCTGTAATTTTTTTTTGGGCTTGGCCCAATTTCGTGGTTCGCTGGAGAAAAAAAGAGGCGTTGAGTTTTCATAGGGGTAGGTGGAAGCCTGTTATGAAGGGTTGTGCTCTTGCTTCAAAGAATAGAGATTAAATGGAAAGGTGATGACTAGAACTGGTAGTGGGGAACTTTCTTCACCTTCTCTTCTTTAACATCCGGTTTCAAGTGGACCTGACACCCTGCATCAAGCACAGGTCACTCACAATTCCAATTCGCCCTTGAACTATATAACCGAGCTCCTATGCCGCAATTTCACGTCACTGAAGTCTTCCCCCTAACCCCACAATCAAAACTGTGACAGAGATACACAACTCTTGCTATTTAAATTCATACTGTCACGTAGACATCCATCCAACATGAGTGCGTGCCTCTATATACACACAGCGGTGCAAAAAAAAAAATTTCAAAAAAGCAGGCGCCACCTCCAAATTCTTGGCGCCAGAAGGGTGATATGAAGTAAGTTCCACACTGAGAACCCATAATTCTGAAATAACCTACAAACCTCACTGCCTTCTGACGCCTTCTACTCGGTGCATGTAAACTGACACACATGTTTCAACGCAACGGAAGAAACTGCAATAATTACGCTCTCAACGCCATATGCCACCGTGCAAAATTCAGCCACCCGGGATTTTTGCGCCTGTTATCCTTATCAAAATGCGCTCTTCTGCGACAAAATGAGATCAGTTAAGCCCGCTTCTGGTTCCTCAGGATAATTAGATTCCACAATTGAACTTCAAACAAAGAACAGTACATAACCCAACGATACTTTAAAAAAAACCGCAGTCCCCGGGGACAAAACGCATGACAAGGTCAAAGAAATTCTGCTAGCCTGAACGTCCTGCAGCCCTAAGGGTCTGTCCTGGTCTGTAATGGGACAGATTACGGTCAAAGAAAATGGGCTAATAGCGTTACTTCTTTGGAACGGAGAATATAGCACACAAATTGTGACAAAAATTGTGCCCTCAAATATTTTGTCCTCTACCAACATCCAATGAAGCAATGCAATCTCCTACCATTTCATATGATATACAGGACTTAGTACCCTGGCAACGTAATTTTAGCCTTTGTTTCAAAAGAGGAATGCACAGATCAGACTAATGAGATGTGACGACATGCAACCTGGCAGATATTTACCGACGTTCGGAGAAATAGTGTCTTCATGATCAGGCCAAAAGGCGACAATACGAGATTCTTCAAAACACAGGTAAACCTAAACCAAACTACACAGTCTTACACAACAAAAAATGGTATTCTTAGTGATTCAAACCCGAGAAGCTCAAGTCTAGCAAGGCTCACACAGGTCTACCGCACACAAATTTCCGAAAGAAACCTCGTGCAAAGAGCAGAATCTGGAAAAGCGAATACATCCAGAAAAGCTGTAGAGTAATATCGCTCACTGAATGCATAAGTGGCACAATCAAAAAATTCCAATTTGGAGATAATAATAAGACTGAACTGAAAAAATATAACTATATCCGACAATACCGGCACACATGTTAGTTGAAACATACCCCGCAAGATGCCATTATTGTCGGATGTAGTTATATTTTTTTAGCTTAATCGCAGAAGTAACTCCAAATGGGCACTTTTTTTATTGTGCCATTGTGCCAATACATTCAGTAAGCGATATGAACATGGGGAGGAAAAGAAATTCTAATGTTGTGAAAAGGATGGAAATGGCTCAGAATCGTGCCCGCTTGTGGGTTCCACTTTATTCATTTTTATTTACATGCGGGTTATTTAAACGAAGCTGCCAGCGATTCAGATGACATGGAGTAAACGTTTTGGCAGGAAAAGGGCGTAACCTAGTTTTATGCATTATCCCAGCATCCCATTCAGAATGGGCGATCTTGGGGTTGAACCCTAAACCTTTCGAATACATAGCAGTAATACTGCCCACCTGACCGATGTTCTCTGTTATCAGCACTTCACCTGGCAGTTATATTATCTGTAAGTTTATTACATGGTTGGCTACAAAACAATACATGGCAGTAAATGATCATTCCTATGCATCCACAAATGTTGTGTTTGGAATGCTAACCTTAAGCTCTACAAAAGGTGAACATCCCCCACCCGCTTGCCCCAAAGATATTGACCATGTCTACTTGATAAAGGAGTCTCTCACTCCCGCTTTTTCACGCCTGTAGAAAAGGACAAGCAAAACACACAAGGAGATGTCTAGAAAGAGACAAATATTTGCATTGCTAGGTAGCAGCAAAGTAGTAGCAGCCAGGGAGACGAACAAGTTCCAAGGTAAACCGGGAACGCGGCTCTCGTTGTCCGTCACATGCTAACAATGGGAAAGTAACGCCCCCCCCCAACAAAAAAACCAAGTTTAATATATCAAACTGGGGCAACCGACAGGGTTGGAGACACGAATCTTAAGAGCAACAGACGGACAAGGAAGACAACAAAGGTTCAGAGTATATCAATGTTTATTTATCTCACTTACAATCAATATTTTGTGGTTCAGTCCTGTCAAGAATCAAATACAACAATACTGCACAATCGGCCTAATATATATATATATATATATATATATATATATCGACCGTACAAGTAAACGTACTACTGTATTGGCTCGTTGACTGCTGAATGATTCTCGACTGTAAAAATAAAGGTGCTATTGTTGTATTCGACGGGTGTTGATTGGTTTTAAATAATGCAATGATAAACGACATAAGCAATTTTCGTTTACTTTATGGCGGTTACTGTATTTCATAATGTCGAGATACTGTGACTGGTAAATGCAACTTGAAAGAATTCAAAAGGAAATGGACAATGCCTAATCGTGATACGTTCTTGGCATTGCTCGGAGGGACTGTGGAAAACAACAAAAACTTCGGTGGAAACTCGAAGGGGCATACAAGTCTACAGCGTCAGCGTTTCGAAAATCTGCTTACAGAACAAATCACCTGCAAATTATTATGTAATGGGGCATGACGGCAACTAGATACTAAATCGAAGTACAATCCTAACACCAGTCATCACATTACTATGGATATTTTCCTACATCAAGACATTTATACAAACAAGTCAATGGTTCAGTGTGCTAATTCACTTTGCACTCAAATAATACGCATCGTATCAATACACGGGTGTAACTTATTGCCTGTCCGCTTAGAACTTGTGGCCATTAGGCCCAACCTACGTACTACACTCTACCTCATCTTATCCTTCAATGGCTGTTCCATCCTCGTTTCCAAAGCAGTCTGTTCTCTCAATCCCAGTGTACAAACTTCCATCTCCCATGTCCTCAGGGAAGATACTACAGAGAATCTGTAATCCCCAACATTGGAATTATTTGTATATCGCATCGAATTATCACACGTTTTCATGGTTTTAATATGCAACAAGTATTATGTTTTAACTAACGACTTAAATCTCAAATTTGATGTTTGTTGGACCGTGCATCATTGTGATAACTGAAGAATAAAAACCAACTAGATGCCACTTATTTTATTGTACTTCTTATGGGCTCAACATGTTTGGGGCACTACTATGCCCATCATCAGGAGCTCACGACTATAATGTTGATTACCACATTGGTCGCTTCGTTCTTCGTTTGCTGTAGGTTGGAGGTTAGGTGCGGTTAGGCTGAAGTAGTGTCCGGGCTGCAGGCTAAAGTAATTCTTTAGCCTGCAGCCCGGACACTACTCCAGTCTAACCGCACCTAACATCCAACCTACAGCAAACCAAGAGCCAAACGACCAATGTGGTAATCAACATTATAGTCCTGAGCTCCTGATGATGGGCATAGTAGTGCCCCAAACATGTTGAGCCTATGAGAAGTACAATAAAATAAGTGGCATCTAGTTGGTTTTTATTCTTCAGACTGAAGTCCCAGTCTATCACCATCTAAGTTACACGTGCAACTGAATTTATTTTATGTAAAATATTGGCCTGAAAGTGACCCAGATGTGGGTAAAAACGTGCTGCCATGTACTGTAAAAAATCCAACAGTAATATTAATAAACAGCTGTTTTGACGGCAATTATATGCTAATTTGTAATAACAGACAAGACGGAATGTCTAAGACGAAACAATGTCTATGTTTTCCAGCTAAACGTGTCTTTTTCTTACTTGTGACCGGTGCAACTTTTTTTTTTGGCGGGGGGAGGGGATTTTCCTCCTCGTTTCATTCAAAGACGCTCTGTTTCTTACAATTAATATATTCGCCTAAGTCTTAACCTTCCGTTTCCTAACAAATCCACACAAATCCTAATGACAGATCAACTCTGTTGCCGTACGGCCGTTTGAACTGTTGCACCTTAAATCGAATGGGGTGGAAAACTTTCTATCCGTCAGTAACATGGGTATATTTTGGGGTTATTCCAACTATATCACATCGGATCTTACACCACGCAAAGAGTCCATTATGTCAGCCGATCAGGATCGCGAAGTCTTATTGGCACGCACAGTAGACACGCACGTGTGCACACACAATGTCGCACTTGGCGCCTCTGGTACTCACCCGACCCTGTATGTGTAACAGCCAAGGTTGCTCGCTGTATTAACATACCGAACAGGAAACCGGCACCACCAAGCAGTCGAGAGCGACTCGATTCGTCAAGAATTCCAAAACCATTATGGAACTGTGTTCATCGGTTCTCAACACGCACAGGTTTATAGATTCAACCTATTTCCTAAGTACCATCATCACCTCGACTACTACGTCTTCCAAAGAGCGTGTACCCTCGCGAAGCTCGCCGACCAAAATATGTCGTGCACTTCTTATAACTAAGTAATTCCATGATACAAAAATCCTCGATCAGTTGTCATCTATTAAAAAAGTACATTATGGAAACGCGAAAATTTTTCGTAACAAAAACACCTCTGGATTCAACCCATTTCGTTCAACCATATTCACAATTTCGCCAGATTTCTCTCATCTCCAATCCAAACCGTCTTCCCATGTGCCCCAAGTTATATTTTTCAATTAAATTCCGGAATCAAAATTTCGCGTTTTATTAAACAGCTTAGCTTACCACAATGGCACAGGGTGGGAGTGAAAATACAACTCCCATAATTCTTAACTTCGGCACTGGATTTAAGTGGTTAGTTTAACGCCCCAACCGCTTCAGCCCCGGGGAAGAGCCACCGGTACCCACTGAACAGGAAGCTGGAGTGATTCCAGAGCCGCCATAGACGCCTGGAAGAAAGAGAAAATTTTCTTCCGGCCAGAAACCGGACCATGATACCTTAACTACCCACCCCGTGGCATGATTAACACACAAACTAAACAATCAAGTCCTTCTAGCTACTAAGCAGATGGCTCGTTTACTGCCTATCCGTTAATCAGTCAGATGGATTAACTCACTACGTTGATGGATCGTTTAGTGTGACGCCTATAGCGTTTAACTTCTAAATGGCAGCTGGCAATGGGAATGTTATCACTTCGAATGGCTGGTTCGTTCAGTCAGCCAACTAAGGGCAGCTTCAGGTAGCTCACTTGAATCGCGTGATTTCAAGTCAGCCTTTCTTCAAATCAATTTATCCTGTCGGTTTCGCCAATTGCAGCAGTTCGTCTATAAATAATGTCCAAGCCACTTCGGTCTCTCAACACCAGCCGATATTCCATTTCTCACAATAAACCGCTCCGTTACAACTACAAGCACGTACAATACATTCGTCGAAATATTTAGTTTTAAGCACTAACACGCCCACAGCACCAGCCAATTTGACAACACTGTATAACCAGAAACTACCTGTCTTAACTACCACACGGAGCCATGTCTCTCCACCTGACGAACTGTTTGTTCATGGAGGGTCAGAGAATAAACGAGATGAAGGGAAAAGAAAAAATAAAAAGAGGACAGGGAGGCAACCATGAAGATCGGAGAATAGCCATGAGCGTGGAGGGATTGACGAAGAGAGTTGGCAGGACAACAAGCCCTCTTTCCCACCCCCTCGTTTAGGCTAGCTGTCTGACTAGGCATGCTTCTTAACTGAACATTTCTGAATACCACAATCCGGAGTTAGACCCACACAGCCTTGTAAAATATAGGGAAGGAAAAAAAGGAATGGGGGTGGGAACTGGAGGGGTGAGATGACAACCATATAACACCCGCATTCTTCAGGCACAAGTAAGTCGTCGAAACTTTTAAAACAGGAATCGGTATTCCAGATATCGACCGTACTTCAAGCCACACGCTATCAAAACAACTGACTCGAGTTTGGCCACAGTACTAAATCCTCTTGACAAGTCCGTTTTTCTGGAATATGACTGCAATCACTGGGTAATCGGATCCCGACGTTTCGAGGCAACGAAGTGACCTCGACCTCGAAGATGCGGTCACTGCAATGCGTCGAAACTTCGGGATCAGATTACCCGGTGACACAGCGCTACATCCCATAAGAATTAATTCCTCGACTACACCGCCCCGACCCCTCAAAATGCATACATGTATTCTTTGTGTTCCATTCTTCCTCCGTTCTCACCTCATCTTTCCATCTGTTTTCCTCTCAAAATTTCATAGTTCCGCCCAGTTTCACTGGACCATTATGTCTTGCATTCCTCCTTTCACAACATTATTCCTCGTCAGTCCTACTTCCATTCCACACTGATCATTCTTTGTTCTCTCACCCTCCATCCCTTTCTTCCTCACCACAATGTTCTTCGCATTCTCTTCTTCCCACTTCAGCTCCCCATCCACTCCGTTCTCTTCTTCACTTTTCATTCCTGTACTTTCTTCTCTCCTCATCTACCTCTTGCGTTTTTGTGCATCTCTGCCACTTTCAGCGCCATTTCATTCTGGTCATCCAATTTTCATCAGCCCTCACTGCAAATCCGTGAACACAAATTCTCGTTCCCACCAATCTGAACTGGAATCTCGTAACATAACTACCACGTGACACTGAAGAAGTGTAATTCCTCACAGACAGTGCCCCACTGAGCTATCACTTTTATCGTCGTCGGGGCATGCGATCACACCAGCACTATACATCATTGAGCAACCACCAAACTCTGCAACTGTAATTGCTAATATGCCTCTCCGTCCCTACCTGAATTTCACACAACCTTTTCCAAAGAGAAAATACATAATCTTCTGTTGGTTCAGATTCCCTTGTCCCATCTGGCCTCATACGCTCCCTCCTATACTTCCAACATCTCTCGCAACTGTCTGCAGTGACCTTGCCCTGTAGGGCCTCCCCACATCCAAGTTCCAATCTCACTCCCATTTTCCACTGCTTTGATCGTTCCAAAGGATCTGTCCAACGTTCCTGTGTAACAGTCAACGTTCTGATTTTTACGGCGAGGTGCGGTTTGCCCCTCGTCCAACCCCAATATGGAAGACCACCCCTTATCGGCTGTCCATTACTGCTTATTCAATATATTCGCAGCTATCTTCCATACCTGGAGGCCGTCTCCTCCATCCAAACCCAAAGCACGCGCCATGAAGTGGTGTGCCGGTCACGCTTAAAACATGATGCCATGCCGCTTGATAAAAGCACGTCTTTCTACCAAACCAAAGGGTGTCACACTCACAAGACCTAACCCCATAAAACGTGCAAGTTTGAAAGGCCTCAAAGTGGTGCAGCTGAACATCCAAGCCTTGTGTGTGTGTGAAGCCGTGTCGTTGGGCGAGTAATTCCTTAAGTTTCAAAGGATCGTACTGCCTTCACCTTCACGGTCACGCAGTTTGTTCTTGGACTGTCTTGACCTTGAAGATGAAGGCAGTACGATCCTTCGAAACGCTGGCAAATACTAGCCTAAAGAAGTGGCGTCAAATCCCCCCCCCCCAAAAGTCTTCTAACAAAATTTGGCTAAGATACGGTAAATCGAAAAGTATGGTAGTCGGAGGACGAGGGATGAGGGTACGGGAGTCTCACACGAACGAACAAGCTGTGAAAACGTAAACTGTTTTGGATACGAGCGGCATGTGGAATGTTACAGTCCTGCTCGAAGAGTCGAGTAAGTTGCCATTGTGGCTAAAGGCAGTCTGCACTGGCCTTCAATCGGAGGACAAAATCAAACTCCTCACCTGGAACGTTTCGCGCTAAAGATGCATCCAGTGAGAGTTACTAACAACTGACGTCTCACTGCTGCAGCAGTAGTACAATCAGTATCAACAAACTGACATCAAGTTGCAAATCCACGTTTATATACGTCACATGCCGTCTGCGCAAGCGTAAGGGGGATTTCATGCCTTGTCCCTCGGTCCGTACATGAAGCAACCACCTCGTGACTTTGGATTAAATCTCGTACGGCTGATATAACATTACAAGTTGACAAACGATCTGTGCTTAGGAACGTATAAGTCGTAACTCCTATTTCACCAGGCTCAAATTGGCATTCATCCAGTTTCACACAAATGGTTCGTCCGTTCGCCATTTCACTTCGCTCTGTCCAGATCTACTGTAACTAGTATTCTGCGCCGATCAACCGCAATTCATATACTGCTTCTTAGAAACGCATCATCTCCCACAATCCTGTATAAAATTATGTTATACTTTATTTGCTTCTAGCATTAACCTCTGCCAACCCCCCCCCCCCCTTTT
>Ga0123352_10013423_pt1 | contig 12999 bp, 10 predicted proteins | sample TergutLab28metaG_FD_89700 | JGI IMG/M metagenome (GOLD analysis project Ga0123352, IMG submission 89700) | Labiotermes labralis P1 segment gut microbial communities from Petit-Saut dam, French Guiana - Lab288 P1 | ecosystem: Host-associated > Arthropoda: Insects > Digestive system > Gut ... | reverse complement strand
TGTCCCAATCGTGACAATGTATATGTTGACCAAATGTCCCAATCGTGACAATGTATATGTTGACCAAATGTCCCAATCGTGACAATGTATATGTTGACCAAATTGACCGGCAACTAAAAACGAAATTATGTAACATTTAAGATGTATCAAAACACATAAACCTCAGTCAGCATCTGCACTGTACCTACTCAAAATCCAACACGAATATGGTCCCATGGATCTAATTCAAACAGCTCAAAAATTTTGGCGTATGAATTATTTAGGTAATTTTTATATGCAATCATATCTTATGCAAGGAAAACTAATACATGAAGACAATAGTAAAGAATTGAAACCTCTCTATGATATTACGTACAGTACACAACAACAACAAAAACAACAGCAACAACACATGTGTATGAGGTACAAATCCTGACAGTCAATATACTACCTCAAATAAACAGTCAGAATGTGTTCACTCTATGAGTAAACTTTAGTATCTAGTATCACGTGTATGTTTATTTTATTACGATAATTATTTATTTTAACATATTTTGTAGGTTTTTCTCACATTTTAATAATTGTCATAGGATGAGAATTATTAAAACTGACTGCAGCCCATAGAAGTTTCAATGCTATATGAGAATGCCTAAGAACTTACAGCGTCACACATAAATACAATATACAAGAATTTAATCTCTATTATTTTTATACCCTTCATTTCCTTCAATTTTAGCCACTAATTTTACACCCGTAGACACTGTCAATAAAGAAGAAAAACAGAGAGATATAACAAGCGATATGCCTGTAGCCACTGTGATTTTTATACTGGGAGATTCATTGGTGCTCTTGAATGTAACTGAGTATTACATATATTCCCTTAAATGTACACTATATATATGTGTGTGTGTGTGTGTGTGTGTGATTATCCCTGATGATGTTATAATGGAAACCGGAACATGTTAGAGGAAAATTAATTTACAAAACAAGATAAATGAAACTTTATGAGTATATTTATCTGGATTATAAAGAACAACATCAGTATAAACTGCCATTATATGCCCGAGTCAACTGGTGCTATTCCCGCTCCCAACTAATAAGCCCCCACTGTCACCATTGCATACCATTAAGGCTATGAAATTAGACAGTGCGAAGGTGGGCTATACGAAATACATGAAGTTTAAGAAAATCAATGAATTGACTGCAAATATTATAATTTAGTTAAAAGGCAGTCGGACATAGCTCCACACATGAATAAAATGTTATACCATTACTTTTCCTTAGAATGGAAAACTGGTTAACAATTAATTAGTCCAAAGAAGTGAAGCCGAGTTATTATTATTAAGAAAATCAAATACGTAAATATAAAAGGGGAACCACGTGTTCCACGCACGGAAGGAGCGTAAAAAATTTACAGATTTTCGGAAGTTCTGAAAGAAAGAGACCTGATGGAATATTTTGGTACTAGAAGGAAAAAGGCACTAATGTTTCGCAAGAAAATATTTAGGGACAATACATACTGGATTCATCTGACTCTGGTTAGGAACCAGATGCAGACTGCTGTAAACAAGATAAACACAAGGGTTCTGCAAAATATTCGATATTTCTTGAGCAGCCAAGTGACTGTTCAGATCTCAAGTAGCATTCTGTTCCACGGGTTTAATTAGTTATTTAACAGACTCTTAGAATAGGAAGTGCTTCTGCAGATAAATGGCGGGACATTTGAGACAGTAAGTAAACTTGCCAGGTCGTGTTACGTATAAGGTGAATTTCGTAAATCTTGACGTGTCCAGTTTTCGACCAGGTTGTCCACCCAGTCGCTCTTCAATATAAAGAGGGAAAAACTAAAATAAGACAAAGTTCTCTGTCTCAATACACACAAAATTATTTGCCCAAATATTACACATACAGTAACAAAAAACGACTTACCACTTTAAAGTTTCTTCGTTACCTCATTTACTTCAAGAAAATCTCTGAAGTACACATATTGGTAAATTAAAAAGGAGGCAAATTGGGACTAATTCTGGGACTACGGAAGGAAGCGGTAAAAATATTTTAGGAATACTTCTGGATTTGTTTGGATAGACTGAGAAAAACTTAATTTAGAATGAGCAACCTGCACATCAGAATTTCTTATTCATAAATAAATAAATACATAAAAAGAGTATGGAGAAAGACGTCACCGAGTTAAAATTAAGGAAGGAGAAAAAAAGGCAGAAAATATGGCGAAAAGAGAACAGAGAAAAAGAGAGATAAGTAGAGCCTCTCAAATTCTAAGCACATGGTCGCCAATTTGCTCACCCTCAACCCTAAGAGGAAAATATCAAACAGTAAGGCTATCCGTACTGCCGTTGATAGATGTGAACTCGGTGGGTCATAAAGTGACAAGAAACTGACTTACATTCTCTTCAACATATTTTCGCACGTCTGTTACTCATGTCGTTTTCTGCAATTTCTCTTTTGTTGAAAGGTCTCCATGTTCGCCCTTTTGTCCTACTACGGTGTGCAGTAAACGTTCCGATGAAATAATTTCCGTTTTTTAAGAACCACAAGAAATACGCAAATACATCGTGCGAACGAAACTTCGATCTCATGAACGTTAAAGCAGTTACCATTCCACATTAAAATAGTGTAAGCACAACAGGTTAAGAAATTATCTTCGCCAAAAGTATAGCGACTTTGCAGATCACAATGTCTTGGGAGAAAATAAATTCGAAAAGCAATGTTGGTGTCGCTGGCAACTTGGAGACGAATGGGTGGTTGGGAGGAAATGGATCTTTTAAAGAAACAGGATGAGCAGGAATGGACTGGATTTATGTGGCTCAGGACATTGTCTTCTAACTAAAAATCTGAGGCAGTCATAGGGTTTTAAATTCCTTAACACCTCAGTAGCATCATCTTCTCAAGGACTACAGTCTTCAGTTCAAACCATACTTCTTTTCATGGAAGCTGTATGCGAAGAAACCGACTGCCGTTCCTCTCCCTCTCTCTCCCCTTCATGGCTTAGTGGTTCTTCGACTTCTATTTCAGTTAACGCAGATCATATTTTTCTTTGGAACTAATCAAGTTGTTTTGAGTTACAAAATAAATAATACTAGGCACATTTCAGCATTTTGCTACAAATATCGGAAATATCAAAGGTCATTTCGTAACAGATCAATACGGCTCTCGGCTTGAATATATAAGGAAATCATATAAGCGAGAACTTGTGTAAGCGGTAACAGTCACTTTATATTACCTCAAACCTAGTTAACTAATTTCGAGGGAAGAAGATAGACTACGAGCGTTAAAGTAGAATATTTAGATCCCACAGCGAACCGGTGTAGCGTAGTTGGTGTAGCGACTGCGCTACAGACTGGACGTTCCGGGGCTCGAATTTCGGTACAGGCAAGAAATTTTTATCTTCTCCAAAAAAATCCAGAGCTAGTCTGGGGCCTACCCAGCCCCCTATTCAATGGGCACCGGGGTTCTTTCACTGAGGTAAAGCGACGGTGTCGTGAAGTTAGCCACTCAACTCCACTTAATGCCCAGGTTAGGAATGCGTGAATCTATACGACTGCTACCCCTATATGCCAATATGGCGCCGAGAGGGAAAGTTTTACCCTTTATTTGTACCCAGGAAGGAGAAGGGAAAACATTACATTATGAGGAGATTAATTAATTTGTACTCCACAAAATACTGTCAGGTTACCAAATCAAGAGTGATGAGTAGAAAGAGGTTGGCAGCACACACGGGGACAGAAATGAAATACGGTAAGTAATTTGTTCAAAAATCTGCCAAGGGTAGGTACCACTTGGAAAGTGTGACGTAGATGTAAAGATACTATTAAAATTAATCTAGTAGAAAAATGGTAGGTGCGTGACATGAATTCATTTTACTCCGGATAGGAAAATAAAGCTACCTCTTGAGAACACAATAAGGAACGCATAAAAAAATTAAAATAACAACATGTAACAACACGTAATTTTGTTGCATATTGGGCACCAACATGTTTCGGCCACTCTTGTGGCCATCTTCAGTGTGGTGACAGCAAGAATACAAAAACATTTAAAATGTGTCGAAATTTCATCAGAGTCCAAAAATTTTTGTAATTATTTTTTGGTTAAAAACGACGTTTTAATAATAAAATAAAATAGCAATGAATACGAAATACCAAAAGTTACAAATTGTTGTTTGGAGTATGTGGAGTGGTGGGGAGTGATGTACAGATAGAATATACATGTGGTGAATTGATACAGATAAGAGAGCGATGATACAGCCTGTATAGCGAAATGACCACATATATCTTCTATGTACCTCGCTCCACATAATGCAAAACAACAATTTTTACTTCTGGTATTTTATACTCAATGTTATTTTATTTTATAATTAAACCGCAAGTTTTAACCAAAAACTATATGATTTTTTAAACTGTGGAGTGATTTAGACACATTTTAATTGTATCTGTATTCTTATTCCCACCACCCTGAAGATGGCCACGTGAGTGACCGAAACATATTGGTGCCCAATACGCTATAAAATTACATCCATAAAATCAAAGTGCATTTGGTGGTCTTTTAATATAAGTTCTGCGTGTAATTAATGCATGGAATATGGAGATTATTAAATGATGATAAACTTTTTGTTGTGTTTGTATTCCAAAAAATTTGTGAAATGTGTTGACAAGCTCAGCAAATGCCAAAACTCGAAATAGCACTCTGCTCCATGGAGCCCAGACAACAGTGTCTGTAATGAAATACAGCGTCGGGACCCAGGGACCATTGTATGCTACTCTGACGGCGACAAAATTCTACACTTCGCATGTGCAGAGTCATAGGTATACAGGAACTGACATTTATTACACTGACGTAATTAATCAGCCAAGCAGCGAACTAGATTGTGCAACATTCTGGATTAAAACACACAATAATTTCGGGGAAACATCCTAAGGTTGAAGCCAAAGCCTTCTCCGTATTCACTGTGGGTTCGTCTGAAACATCATCATCTCAGTGTTACAGCACGATAATGTGTACTGTGCGCACTAGGGACCAGATACTAAAAGAGTAAGACTGCGACAGAACAAAAAACAAACTAATCATTAGTCCTTTGATAAAGGAGTTCGAAGATTTTACGCTGTTCTTTCTACATCTTACCACGGGACACTGTGCAGTCTGTCTCATAATTGCTATTTCATCTGCCTTCTGCTCAGTTTCCCTTTCCAAATTTTTCCTCTAATTTATACGCGCATTTCCCATCTCAAGGCCAATATAATATTATATATAATTTAAAACTCTGAAGGAAAATGATCTTACTGCAATCGTTCTTGACACTGAACTGGAACACTTGTTCTAAATCAGCATTATCTGTACATGGAAAAGTTGGAATTGTATTACTACAGCGAAGAACAACGTGTCACCTTACGATGGCATTAACGCTTTAAAGGCATTAGTGAAGCGCTGTCTCCTGGGGTGAAAGGCACTTTGTTTTGATTTACGTGACGGATCTCTTACGTGCGTCATCGTGTACTGCAGACCACAATGAAAGTGACGCTTATTTTAGCTCAATAAAAATCCATTCAGCCGTGTATGAATCGATATAAAAACAAGCTAGACCCTCGTCTATTTCACGCGGTTTCCATAGCAACACTCGCAGTTCTTTGTAATTGTGTATCTGTCATTGTACATGACGTCCATTTATTACAGTTACAATTGTATTGTTCATGAACCCATTAAAGCACTGAGTGGAACTGTAAATCCTGTCGTTGACAAGGCCAATAAACAATACACAATTTACACATGGCTTTATCTTGTAATCCATTAATATAGGGTGTATCACATCAAAAGGATTTTCTTTGGTACGGCCACTGTCTCCCAACTTCACCATTTGATAAGTACGCTGCTTCGTTATTAACGATCCAAGAAATTAAAATTACGACCTGGAAAGTGAATTTCATTTCCATAAGGCTCACAGTAAATTTCAATTTCATAGAGCTCATTTTAAATCTCAGTTCCTTATAAATCACAATGAATTTCAGTTCCACAAATCTCACATGAGATTTCAGTTTTATAAGGTCCAAAATAAATTTCATTTCAAAAATCTTAAAGTAAATTTCATTCCCATAAGGCACGCAGCAAATTTCATTTTCCAAAAAGCTCGCATTAAATTTTATTTCCATAAAGACTCAGTCAATTTCATTACCACAAAACACAAAAAAAATTGTTCAAAATTCCACAAAAGAAATATGTATTGCCTTCCGGGCTACCAATACCTCATTTAGTCACTTACGTAACAAAGCGCCAGAAGACGTGAAGACAACTAATGGCATACATAGGATGAAATGTAATATATGTGATTATTCAAACGTTGGTCCGACTGGAAAATCTCTGGGAATTAGGTGTCGTGAACATGTACGATACTTTAAAACTAACAACCTAAATTCGGCATAAGCATTACATATTAAAAAAAAAAAAGACATGAATATGCAAACATGGAAGAAACAACGGAGCTGCTGAAAACATGTACTAAGGGAACGAAAACGAATTGCACGGAACCACGTTGTACACAGACCCACCAACAACAAAGCATATTGATCGAAGAACAGAAGGTCAATGACTTCAAACCGATTTACGACTTGGCTAACGTCACAGGGTGATACACCGAGACCAATCACAAAAACTGGTTTTCACTCCCAGTTCATTTCCCAGCCATCCTTCAGATAGCAAGCACCATAACTAGGGTAAGCCTATCACCTCAGTTCAATGTTTCATTATTCTAGTATTATACATAATATTGAAATATCGCAATTCATTACAGCATCGGACCCTCAGTGGATATCAAACCAAACACAGATATAAAGCCACCATTGACGCTATTCATATATATCATGCAACTATTGTAATTAAGTAAATCAACTTAAGAAGTGTATCAGCTTAATGTATTTAACGATGTTTTAATCATTTTATTTGTAACAACTGTATGTATTGATTACATTCAATTTTCTGGTAACGTTAGCATAAGAACAGCTCCTTGGTGATGTACGTGTACTTATGTATCGAAAGATGTTGAAGTTACAAGAAATAAATAAGTGTTAACAAATACTTTGTCATTTGTTGGTTAAGCGTAATGAAAATTCACTTTCATAAGTCTAACTATACCATATGAGCTCTACAAGGTTCAGAGAAAATTTCAACAAAATCTACCCACATACTCTTGAATTTATTTTTTTTTTTTTGAGAGGCCATGCAATTGTGTATTATCAAATCTGTATAATATATTACGCACCGTCAATACACAACATACATCAAACAAGATGCAATAATTACAATTAGGTGATATTTGGCTACATGTTTCGGCCGTGACCGACCATCTTCAGGCCAACTAAGAACAACAATTAAGGTACAGTAAAAATGTTTCTCAATGGGATCCCATTTCGTTCACATTAAACCTTGATAAAATATGAAAATCCTTACTTAAGATTAAAACAGTGGGTTAGTACAGTAAAATGGTAAAACTAAACCTTCATGCACTGTATTCAGGCCTGACAATGGTTCTTACACTAATAGTATTGTGTATATGTCAACAACAAAGTGGAATTCGTGCGTCGTATCACAGTATTTCCACTTTGCTGTTGACATATACACAATACTATTAGTGTAAGAACCATTGTCAGGCCTGAATACAGTGCATTAAGGTTTAGTTTTACCATTTTACTATACTATACCACTCTTTTAATCTTAAGTAAGGATTTTCATATTTTATCAAGGTTTAATGTGAAAGAAATGGGATCCCATTGAGTAACATTTTTACTGTACCTTAATTGTTATATTTAGTTGGCCTGAAGATGGTCGGTCACAGCCGAAACATGTAGCCAAATATCACCTAATTGTAATTATTGCATTTTGTTTGATGTATGTTGTGTATTGACGGTGCATAATATATTATGCAGTCTTGAATTTAAGTTTCCGTTGTGTCCGTCTACGACGGAACGATGACCCACAGATGCGATCGTTCCTTGAATGTTATGAAAGAAACCTATGACTGTGCAGAAAATTACTTCACGCGAGACACACATATATCCTTGAAATAATAAAACAACATTCATTGAATGGAAGTTTGGAATTCTGCTGTGAAGAAAATGGAAGCTTCTGATCTAAATTGTGAAGCATTGAAATGTAGGCAGGCTTTTTCATCTATTTTTGTATTTCATTGATACAGTTTCGTCACGATGTAAAAAAGGGATTTTACGGTCAAATTGATACAAACGGGTGACGTCACTGTTGGGCTTTGTGAGCCCGATGAGACGGATCTAGAAGGCTGTGGTGATGTGAAGCGGATTGAGCTGTGGAACTTCTGCAGGCGTGTGGCTTGTTTATATGCGAAACTAAAGAGTCAATCATGATTGTGCGTTAATTAAAAATTGCTATTGTCAGTAATTGGGTCGATTTCTTCACAGGGCCATTTTAAGCGTTCAGAACACAGTGTTGGTCAAAATGCAAATTATAGAATGATAAACAGTACACTACCGTGCGTGTAACATTTTTATTTAACCTTTTGACGCCTAATGTCAACTATAGTGGTCGTACCGCACCGCTAACCTCTAAAGTTGCATTTTATATATTTATTCAACAAATACAGGTACTGAATATTTTAAACATGGCTTATACTCTCCGTTTTTTTCTTCAAAATGCAGTTTGTTTCATAATTCTAACGTATGTGGTACCCGTGTTATCCACATTTTATATACAGGTGCGTTAAAATTAAAAAAATAATTCCGGCGCCGAAAGGTTAACCCGTGCTTTTGTAAAAACACGTGTTTCGTAAACGGGGGTGGGTTGGTGTTTCTTGCGCGACTGTTCTCCTCGATGAAGGACTACGTTCCAAGAAGTTAATATTAGGTTTCTTATTATCATCATCATCATCATACTAGTTCTCGCGGTGTATACTGACATGACTGGTGTGCTCCCTCTTTCGATCTCTGCTACCTTTGCTCAGCAACTATTGCGGACAGGATAGCAGGATTCACTGGTGTCTGTGTCATGTGCACGAAGCTTTTCCATGGAAAGATGTTTATTGACTCTTGCTGTCCTGCACCTCTCATTAGTACACACGTTATTTAAAACTTAATGGGAAGTAACAATATGTCTCACGTTCTACTGACCCGATTGTCTCGATGTGTATGCGACCTCAAAAATTTCTAATACACTTAAATACCGTTAATAATTTACGTCAGATCTCCAGGCAGTTATAACTCTGAGGTACCAAGAGCTCTGCCCAAGTTTATAAGGTGACAAATACGAAGCGTTTTTCTATTTCAATGAGTTCTTCTGAAAGAGATTCGTATACACTATATCAGTCAATAAACCCACTGAAGATGCACTGCTAAATATGCAACCAAGAATCTACGTGATGTCACATATATTTTCTCGAAGTCATACGGTCACAAATTCCATGGACAGTGGTCGTATATTTCTGATCGCCATTAAACAAGGAAGTTGTTGAATCCGGCTAAGTAACGTCACCATAGAAAACCGATGAGTTTCCCTATCGCAGTAGATTCTGGAACTTGGCTTATTTCTTCCCTAATCAAGTTTTCCGCTGGTAGATTTACTATTCCCGAGATTCTGTGACCTCACACACGGGTAGTGATTTTGGATTTCTTAGAGCATCCAGGAGGAAGAGAGTGACGCTGGGATGATAACGTCTGGCTTAAGCTTAAAGCAAACTGAGAAACATTTGGCCACCTATGATCAGGGTGAGGGCTTCTGCTTCTGTTTTAACCATTTATAAACCAGCGCAAAAATAAGAATAGTCTTGTCCTTCAGAGTGCGCGGATACAGAACACAGCTATGATTTATAATTTTGAGGGAAATATGTGTGGGTGTTACCGCTCTCCCCTAAGAGGGCCTTAGTCCAGTTACTAAAATATATTCCACCCTCCTCATTCTAAATCCGAAATTATTTTAAGTAACTTTTTGCTTTTTTAAAAATCTTTCTTCTTAAAATTACCATTTTATTTTGAAAGGTTTTTTTTCAGCATTACTGATTTTTACTTGGAACGAGCAATGTCCCGGACTAAAAATTAGTTTCAGATTGCTATAAACCTCAGGGAAATGCAATTTCAACCCGCATGGGTTCTGCTGTCTGTAGTCAGCGCATTGTTTCTCTCCACGTTAGGCTTACTAATTTCCTTGACCAATTCTGAAAATTTTAGTGACATACGAAGGCTAACAACTGTCGAAATGGTAAAGCCCAAAACATTTCACCCTTCTGTAGTTAGGAATATTTTGCTTAAAATTTTGTGTGTTCTGTCGTAAAATTCGCTTCACGGGATTGCACTTGGTATACAATACTCTAATTATTTATGCCTTGTTCTTTATTATATAAACCCCTTTTTGAATCTTAAATTGATTCCTAGAGTTGTGATGGTAATGACGATGATGGTGATGATGATGATGATGATGATGATAATAATAATAATAATAACAACAACAACACATAAAAACAGCGTCGATTACAACTAAGAATATTTGTTATGTATGTGTGAGATGCTTTCGCTTACAACATTTTTCGGCCGATATGGACCATCACCAGGTAATACATAAAATCCCAATATAATAACAATTACTGTGATAAAAGTTGCATATATTTAATGAGAACTCATTTTAAATTTTATTTTGAAGAGTGAATTAGGGTATATATACATATGTATATAAGTAGTACGTGGGCACTTTGGGCCCCCTAATTTTTAAAGGGTATTTTGCGGACAAAATTTTTGTACACGTTTTCATTCAGTCACTTTTTGATTCAGTCACTTTTTGTTTCAGGGCCAATGGCCTTTCCAAAAATTTTTGCGCAGTCACCTTCTGTTTTCAAAAAGTTGCAGGGGCAAACGTTACGCATCTAAATTCTTGGTTCAAGCCTTATTTGTGTTCTATCTCTACACGTGCCTGCTCAAGGTCTTTATATGTGCCATGTATTAGCTTTGTGTTATCATTCAGCCACTTTTTGCAACAACCGCTTTTTGTTTTCGGGAAGGAGTTGTGTCAAAACTATTAGTAGCCCCACGGCAATGTCTCAATAGTGTCGTATTTTTTAGGTATTATCATTCTTTTATCACACTCGAATCTGAACTCTTTGCTTGTTTCAGTGTTGACTAAAGCACATTTCTAGCTATTTTTATAGCTTAAATTCACTTTATCGACATCTTTTTCTGTAATTCTTTTCATGCTTTCTATGTTCAAGTGTCTGGAGTTTGCGTAGTTTAAGGTAAAACCTTTTATTTTTACCACTTCTTTTCCTGTGTTTGTCAAATACCCATAACTTTTAGGGCCTGTTAAGAACCATTGTTTAATATAATTATCTTTTCCTAGTTCGTCAGTCCATTCGCCTAACATACAACCTGTCTTAATAGAATTTTTTCCATTATCAATATAAACAATACTGTCTGTATCATAGTAGGCTACGGAATGTCCGAGCTTGTCCAGCATATCATACAGCCGCAGTCTCGCATTAGATGTTGTGAATGCAGCAATACAAATATTAGTCGAAAAAGTATCCTGAACATATTGGTTACTCGAACCATATTGTTATTAATAAAGATTGTATTACTAATTTCGAGTGTGTTATCCAACAAAAGTTGATACCACCGTTTGGCATCTGGCATGTATTCTGTTCGTGTAATATTCTGTCTTTGTCCGAATTTACCCCAGAGAGAATTTAAGCATATTTTCGCTACAGCGCGTTTACCAAGGTTTGGTGCAATATTTTTGGGGTCTAAATCTATGTCTAAGCAACTCTTAATGGCCGTGGTGTACTCTTGAATTGTTTCGAAATCATTTTCCCAAAGAATTGTTTCTAATTTGATTTTCATAAAAACTTTAACATAGTCCTTGAAGAGATTATTACTTTTTTCTTTAAAGTGCCAAACTTCATAGATTTTCGTTATTAAGTATCCTTTTTCTGTGGCTTTGGATACTTCATCAGTGGTCCATGTTCCTAATAGTGCTTTTCTTCATCATTGTGTGTGCAGCTATTACATTTCTCATCAAAACATTTTGTGCACAATGTGAATATTAATTTGTCTTTCTTAATTGGCAGCACAGGAGGGTATAATTTTTTAGAAGACAATATTTTACATTTAATTAAACCATGTCAGTTTCCGAACTGTTGGGTATAAACTACAAACATCGATATACCGCAATATTTTGTTTTGGACTTTAAGCTTACTTGCATTTGTTCTGCCACCATAGAAGGTATCTCGAGGGTTTAATGGTTCTACTATATCATTACTGATTTTGTATTCTTTGGATTTTACCCATCGACACTCCCACATTTCAATTAGAGTGAATCCCACACTTATGATTTGTTTACTTCTTTCTTTGGTTTTTTGGTACAAGTCGCCCATTGTTTCATGATTTACATTGTTGATTGTATCTTCGTTAAAACATTCAGGGCACCCGTGCCAGAAACACCCGTGATATTGGTATACAGTATTGGTTTCCTTATCGAATCCGTCAACTTTTGCGCCACATATGTTAATTTCTCCGCCATTTAAGGCACGCTACACACCTGTAACGGTATTAAGCCAAGCTATAGAACCTTTACTGTACGATTCTTTTTTGTCGTCTTTTATGATAGCGATAGTTTTTGGTTGCAGATATTTTGTTCTGTAGATAGCCATACAGACACCGGCTATTGTTATGTACTGAAAAAGGTCAATATAAGCAATTTCTAAAAATTGCTTTCTTAGCTCTAAGCATCCTCTTCGCAGGATATCAACATCCGAATCACAATATTCGAGAAATTCTTTTTGAAAATGAAACACATAGTTTTCCTTGACTTTAGCAGCATGCCACTTTAGAAACTGTTTCCGGGCTGTTTTTTCCATTGTATCAAAACCATAGTATTTTACATCGGGAATGAGTCCTATATGATCCTGGTTTTCGTTTGTATTAAAGTAATGTGGGAAATACCCTTTTTTTAAGTTCGTTTATCCAAACGTTTTTGGGAATGTGCTTAGAAGTGAAGCCACAAAATTATGA
>Ga0123352_10013421_pt1 | contig 13000 bp, 7 predicted proteins | sample TergutLab28metaG_FD_89700 | JGI IMG/M metagenome (GOLD analysis project Ga0123352, IMG submission 89700) | Labiotermes labralis P1 segment gut microbial communities from Petit-Saut dam, French Guiana - Lab288 P1 | ecosystem: Host-associated > Arthropoda: Insects > Digestive system > Gut ... | reverse complement strand
CCAATTGCAGTTAACAAATATATTATCATATCATATATAATATATAATATAATATAATATGATATGTTATATGATGATATGATATGATATGATATACGATACGATACGATAGGATGTGATGTGATATATGATATGATGTAATATAATATAATATAATATATGATATGATATATAATACGATATGTGATATGATATATCACATCACATCATGTCACATATCACATCGTGTCTTATCACATAACATCATATCATCATATCATATATGATATATAATATATCTTATCATAGCATATCATATCATATACATCGTATCATATATCATATGGTGTCATATCATATCGTATGATATATCATATCGTATCATATATATGCTGCCCCATATCCATAGTTGCTCTAATGGTACGGATTATCATCATTATTATTATCATAATTATCATCATCATCATCGAAGAATTTATTTTTTAAATACATTTCCTACCTATGCTACATCTGTCAGATGCAACCTTCAAGAACTGCACTGTCCCCACCTATGTATTCCTTGACTTCAAAAGAAAATTCCTTCCACAACGTGTAGGTTTGTCTATGATCGACCTCTGTACCATACACATAGCACGTGCCTATATCCAATCGCGCGTTAGTTGACGCCGTACAAACGTAAGCTTAAAATATTCTTGTGGCTCACATGCCCATATTTACAGTTTACAAAAAAAGATATTTAAAGAAAACTTCAATAATTTTTCAATATCTATTACAATAGTCAAACTTAAAGTTTCCCGTATTAAGTACCGATACTGTCGTTTGACACAATTCGTTTTCAGGATTGTAGAATATTACAAATGACAAAGCAGGGCTGGTTTAAAACGCTGTAACGTTCATAACAATTTTCATCGAAATTGTTCTACTGGTCTTTCAAGGTAGAACTAGGGGAACCAAACACAGAGACGGACAGACATACAGAAAACAGGTGATCTCAAGAGCTTGATTTTTTTTAAGAAAACAAGATAGGCTGAACAACATAAAAAATACACTACTAACCTTCAAATTGGGTCAACACATTCACTCTTAATTGGTGTAAATTACTACCGGCGTGCTGATAAGTCCTTAGCCCGACCAGGAAGGAAACAAGCTCGGAAGCATGTCAGGGACGCGCGCCATTTCAACCACATCGAGACGCGAGCTGTCATCAAGTCTTTTTTCCCCCTGCAAGGCAAGACGCCGAAGGACATTCACGTCATCCTGCCAGAACCATTAGCTTGTTTCCTTTCTGGTCGGGATACGGACTTATCAGCACCCCTGTAAGTACTTTGAGAGGCGTCTTTGTAAGACACATTTCAAAACACTTTAAAAACCTCAACTTGAAACTTTCTCACGTAGGCAGGTTAGGCACAAAGCTTACCTCCTCACCTCTGTTGTTGCGTTTGCTCACCTGAAACAAGACAAAAACATGCATAAATACGAAAAAAAAAACACCAGAGCGTAAAAATGTTGGAAGAAGCAACACGAGAATAAAAGAAGTAACTGAAAGGGTCACACTTGCTTTAACATCAAACGACGACCTGCACTTCGCCTACACAGTATATAATTTACGCGTTCCTTATGCTTCAGAGAACAAGCAACGATTACGTACAAAAGCAACCTTAACCACTTTGACTTTGTAATGGAGCAGTGTTTTCAGTAATGTTCAAAATTTAATTTTTAAATACGATTTTAAACACAGTAAGAGCCTCAAGGTTTTTAATCGGCTACGTTGTTAAGGATTTAATGCTTGGATCCACCGACGCGAGTTTCTGAACTCGAACAAAGACATTCAGTCTGTCCGCCGCCACGCAAGAAGTCTAAACCCGAGGCCAATGGCCGTGAACTTCAAAAGGAGACAGTTTAGCTGTCTGAAACACACGACTTTGTACAAATGATACGCGAGAAATCCATTCTTACCTCTCAAATACACAACCGCGTCTCCATTAAAATAGAAGTCACTTAAACTTTAGCACAACGATTCCCATATGTACGTTACGTTAAAAAATACTACTTTCTGCCCACAGAGTATATTCATGTGATTTGCAATGGATCTCAGAAAAAACAATAATTATTGGGTTCACAAAATTGCAAACAGCGGTTGTTAGTTTAGTCGTGTATTTCCGCCAGGCCGTCCGTCTGTGTCCGTCTGCATGGAACAACTAGGCTCCCAATGGATGGATTTTTATGAAATTTGGTATTCGAGAATTTTCCGGAAGTGTGCTGAGAAAATTAAAGATTAATTAAAATCAGATTTTATAGGAGGGCCTAGGTGCATTTGTGATAATATCTCGCTCAATTCTAATAAGAACGGGAAACGTTTCAGAAACAAGTCGTAGAGGAAATCAGAACACATTTCATGTTCAGTAAATTGGTTTCCGAAAATCGTGCTATTTATGATGATAATGTGGGGATATATGGCAGAGTCAGACAGGCCACAGATTACAATACGGCGCATGCGCATTGCATGCTGGATAACTAAGGCTAAAAACACACACTCAGAATATGTAACACTTAATGTTTTACCGCCGCAACAATGGTTAAGCGAAAACGCATCATTGATACATTCATAAGTATATTGCCTGTTCTTTTTATAACCGGGACGAAATGTGTTTACTGCGCGGTACGAACTGAACCTTTAAACATAATTCAAGTCAATCTTAGTGTCTAAAGTGTTAATGCTAATCACAAAAGAAAAATTTGTGCATTTAAGAATCGGGCGAACATACCTATATAGTTGAAGAATAAAGGACCAACTTGATGTCACTTGCTATTTTATTTCACTTCTTATTTACTCAACATGTTTCGGACATTAATATATCCATTATCAGAAGCTTGCGACTGTGTTGTTGAATTACCACATCGGTCGTTTTGTTCTTGGTTCGTTGTGTGTTGGAGATTTGGTGTGGTTGGGTTGGGAGTGGTATCAGTGTTGCAGGCTGTAGCACTGCTACAGCCTGCAACACTGGTAATTCAACAGCACAATCGCAAGCTCCTGATGATGGATATATTAATGTCCGAAACATGTTGAGTACGTAAGATGTGAAATAAAATAACAAGTGACATCAAGTTGGTCTTTTATTCTTCAACTATGACAATGATGTACGGTCCAGTAAACATAATATTCACACCTACATACTGTCTGTAGGTGAAATGTAGAGCTTCTGGATGCAGTACATAAAGTAAGCAATTCTATTATGGACCAGGTTTTTGATGAAACTATTTGTGAACTAAAATTCTTTAGGAAAGAGCACTTAATTGTTTACCGCACATGCTCTGTGAATGTGTAGCAATGAGTGGAAATATAGAACACAGCGTTTATATATATATAAAGAAAAGTAAAGTGATCCCGGTACAGGCCCGGCGTGGCCCAGAGGGTGGGTAGAGGTATAGTCCTACTCTTCCATGACCGCGGCACTAGAAGGGGTTGAGTGGTCAGCAGCACGCCCCGGCCACACTTTACCCCCGGTAAAGACCCGGTACCCATTTTACAGGAGGCTGCGTGGGCCCCAGGGCCGGTCTGTAGGGCGGCAAATCTCACCCCCCATCGGGATTCGATCCCGGACCGTCCAGCCCTTAGTCAGTCGCTATACCGACTGAGCTACCCAGCCCAAATATATATATATATATATGTGTGTGCATAAATGTATGTATATAAATATATATATAATATGAAACGGTTTATGAGTGACAATATATGTTATGTTTTGCCGTTCCCACGTTGTTTACATGGAAAATTCAGTTCTTTTATCCTAACACAGGTGGCAGCATAATGTCCGGGGCTATAGGCCTGCCATTAGAGGTACAAGATTGTAAACCAATTCAGTGTTTGAATGTCTCACAGACCAGAGTAGGGAAGAAACGGGGGCAGTGGTACGAAAGCGGTGAATGATGAAGATAAGAAAGAAATAATTCCGTTTTAAAATTCAACGTGAATTTCTCGTTAGTAATCATTGCTGTGTATTACAGAAACAAATAGCAGGACGACACGCAAGCAATCTACGTACATATACATTTCAAAATAAATTAGTCATGCGATATTTTCATAATACATTTCAATGGCTGTGTTTGCTATGTTATGTTACTAAACGACAGGTTTATAAACGTAACTGACACATGTACAAATATCAATAATAATGAGTTAGTATAATTAAATTTCTCTTTACTAAAAATGACGTAGAAAACAAAACCCCTGTCCAAAAATAATCCAATACTCTACAGAACATAGCCAGAACGAATTTTCTATTCTGATATCTGACAGCAACAAATAAATCGATCTTCATTTTACGGGGGATCATTACGCAATACATAAATACCGAGTATCGCATCTGTACATATCAATCTCACGTGATCAACATCATTGTCCTGAATTCAACATGAGAGACGCCAAGCGAAAGCGAAGTATTCCGCGACAAAATGACGCAACCAACTTGATGGACGTATGTCATCCGTGACTGCACAATTCTAACGACTAACAACAGGGAAAGTATGATAAATTCAAGACCGTGTTATTTTAGCGGATATTATGCACTTTATCATGCTTGGTGCGAAATATGTTGCGATATAAGGCAAGTACTGCCTCAGTCCCTACGAATTCTGGGACAGTGGGTTCGAATCACACAAGGCACACAGATGTGCCAACTGTTATTTATTTTCTCACTGTCCTGTATGGGGGTACCTGGTGGTGCAGTTGGTTGAGGCACTGCGCTACAAACCGGAAGGTTGCGGGTTCGATTCACGATGGTGTCATTGGAATTTTTTATTGACATAATCCTGTCGGCTGCACTATGGCCCTGGGGTTGACTGAGCCTCTAACAGAAATTAGTACCAGGAATATTTCCTGGGGGGTAAAGGTGGCCGGTGCGTAGGGTTGAACTTACCACCTTCATGTGCCGATTGTCTTGAAATCTGGGAGCCTCAACCTCCAGGAACACTCAGGGCCTATCCAGGCCTGTAATGGGACTGCTTTACCTTTACTGTCCTGTATAGGCAGAGGCCATGCAGTCCAGTAAAGGTTTAATAGCTTCAGAATTTAATTCTGAACTGGATGACGTTAGAGGGCCAAAACGTTAACCCTTTGACGCCTAACGACAACTATAGTGGTCGTACCGCACCGCTAACCTCTAAAGTTGAATTTTATATATTTATTTAACAAATATAGGTACTGAATATTTTAAACATGGTATATACTCTCTGTTTTTTCTTCTTCAAAATGCAATTTGTTTCACAATTCTAACGTATTTGGTCACTGTATTATTCACATTTTATATACAGGATTTGCTAAAATGAAAAAAAATAATTCCGGCGCCAAAAGTTTAAGACTTAAAGGACGAGAAGATAAAATTAACTGTACATGCTAGTACAGTTCAGCAACAAGATAGCTTAGGAGACAGCAGCGCACATGGCTACACACTGGTGTGAAGCATAAATGAAACCAGATCTAACTTAGCCGTAGAGATTACAGCCTTTCGCCGCTGTGTAGCTGTGACTCTCGTTCTGCCGGGACTTCATACAGCGTAAGGTCGTAGTTTGTATCGACGTTACGGTACAGCCTATCGTTCCCATCTTTAAATAGACCAGCTGTCCCTTGAAGAAAGGACCGGCAAACTGTCCCGAAACGTCGGTAACCAACTATCAGCATAGGCCGCGTAACATCCCAGAAGAGGGAAGGTCTTTCCTGTAAACTTCTTCGATATAACTGCTACCACCAGGTATGTAAGGGGTGCTGATAAGTCCTTAGCCCGTCCAGGAAGGAAACAAGCTAATGTTTGTGTCAGAATGGCGTGAATTTCCTTCGGCGCCTTGCCTTGCAGGGGGAAAAAAACTTGTGACAGCTCGCGTCTCGATGTTGTTGAAATCGCGCGCGTCCCTGACATGCTTCCGAGCTGGTTTCCTTCCTGGTCGGGCTAAGGACTTATCAGCATTCCGGTATCAGCACACAGTCACTGTATGTATTTCGATATGTCTGTCGTTTTACTGTTTTTTGTGTTTAAGGTTCTACTCTTATTATGCTATACAGTAACTAACAAATTAACTAATTAACTTACTGCAGCAGCGCAACACTACTTCTTGAGACGCTAACAGTTCCTCAGCTTATCAAGCATCTCCCCGCATTTTATGGATCCCAAAGGTTCATACGGCGATGACAAAAGCCAGCCACATGGCCCTTTCCCGAGCAGATCAATCCAGACCACGCCCCATCCCACTTATTGAAGATTATTCTCCCGCCTATGCCCAGGTCACGAATACACGTGAAGTTACAGGCAAACGCAACTTGTAACGTGTATAATGCTAAGGTGTTTTTTACATGACTTGTCTCAATAACGACATGTATCGGCCTTTTCATAGGCCATCATCTCGTGTACATTATCACGTACACGAGATCTCGTTAACTGCAGGAGCATAACATTGTATATTGTATGGTTACCTTATAGGGGATAAGCGATCAACATGGTGATGGCCTATGAAAAGGCGGAAACATGACATAACATTGTATATTGTATGGTAACCTTATAAGGGATAAGTGATCAACCTGGTGATGGCCTATAAACAGGGCGAAACATGTCATTGTTGAGACAAGCTATACAAAAATTATTAACAATATACACCTTACAAGTTGTGTTTGACTGTAACTTCACGTATATTCATGATGCTATACAACACAACGGGGATGGCTCACCTGATATTCCTAGGTCTTCCAAGCGGTCTCTTGTTTGCAGGTTTTCCCACCAAAACCCTTTATGCACCTTCTCTCTCCAACATGGGCTACATGACCCGCCAACCTTATTCTTCTTTATACGATCACTCGAACCATATTTGGCGAGGAGTTCAGATCATGAGGATCTTTATTAAGCAACCTGTTCCACTCCCCTGTTACATCGTCCCTCCTAGGCCCAAATATCGTCCTCGGAACCCCATTCCCAATCCACCCTCAGTATACGTTCTTCCCGCAATGCGAGAGACCAAGTTCAACACCCACATATCCCATACATCAAAGTGTTCCTGTCTGCAATACTTACTCTCCCTCCGTCTCAAAACTTGGCACAATTTTGCCACTTACATTTCCTTCTGTACAAAACACCGCTGCATGTTTTAACAGTAAACAGACTGATTCAGCGACTGGGAAAGCGCAGTCACTATAGCGACTCGATACAGGATGGAGGGTCCGGGGATCGAAACCCGTTGACAGCGAAATTTTCCGCCCCCTATCCAGACCGGCCCTGGGGCCCATCCACCCTCCTATACAATGGTAACCAGTTATTTCTCGGGGTTAAAGCGGCCGTGGCGTCGTACTGACTATCCAGCTCCTTCTAGTTCCGGGTTGCAAATTGGTAGGAACTACACCTCCATGTTCCGTCTGTGCCAGCATTGGCCTGTCATTGGTTGTGAAATATTTCCTACCTGACGGAGGAGACGGAAGGAAGATTACCTCAGAATGAATTATGGGGAAAACTATTCGAATCACACACAGCCGAAGCGAATGGACGAGAGGAAAATAGCAGGAATTTCTGCCGTTTGTCTCATGCTGTTTCAGAAAGGTGCAAGCGCTTTTTTTTATACCGAATGAAGCACACAGATTGAGGATACCCGAGAACGAGGTAGTGAAATATTACTTGAAACTAACAGAAGAGGAGAAACGGCAGGACGGCGAAGAATGCGTACAGCGGAAGTCCATACAGGGTAGTTTCTTTGCTGTAGGTCTGTATCGTGTTATATAGACGCAAAACGTGTCCCTCCCCCTTTGCGAAGAACGATAATAAATTGACCGTCTTTCAGAGAATCGCCTTGAGAAGAGAATTTGTGGATATAAAAGTGATAAATAGTGAGAGGGAGAGACAGACATCTGCATAAAGCCGACAATCATAATTTGTGCTCTTCCGGTAGTATTGACAAGGTAATTAATTTAAGTAGTTTCAAACTGACGGGTAATGTGGGGATAAAGAGCTGTCAACAACATCCTTCAGTAACGTCTCGTGGGAACAGACCACTTGGGGAATCCAAATTACGTGAGGGTAGAGTTTGAAGATATACAATATACAGGGTTATTCGAAATGATTGTCGGGGTTTTAACAACTGCCATCTCGTTCTCCAGATGCAACCCCATGTGATTTCTTTCTATGGGGTTAAGTCAAGGATCAGGTTTATGTTCCTCCTCTTCCCGCAAGTATCCCGGAACTGAGGGTACGAATCAGAACCGCCATTCAAACCATCACCGCTGACATGCTACAGACAGTTTGGAACGAACTCGATTATAGTGCTGATGTTTGTAGAACCACAAAGGGTGTATATATAGAGAACCTGTACGGTATGTGACAAAAACTTGGAGTGTTGTTCCATTAACCTTTAGGCACCATACATCCTATATATAGGACAGTACCGCTACTCCCCAGAGTACGCTTTTAATATATTTAGTTAACAAATATATTATTTAATTATTTTTTTGGACTTTCTCTCGCCAACTTCGTTTATTCCTCCACAAAATGTCCTGTATCTCCTAATGTTAACCTTCCTGGTTCATAAAATATTGATATTTTACATAAATGGTATGCTAAACTGTAAATGTTCAGCTCCAGGGCCAAGGGGTTAAATAAAAAAAAGACATATACTCCTATCTCAAGTGCACTGTGCATGACAAGTTGTTAAAACACCGAAAATCATTTCGAATAACTCTATATCAAAACTCAGTTGTAAACATCGACGGGCATTAAACATAGCTGGCACATATGGGTGGATACTGACGATGAGCAACAGGTCATTTCTCTCAGTTGTTCTTATTTAATATCGCTAATTCCTTTATAGAGGAAAACGATTGCCAGCTCGAAATACTACAATCCTTTCTTTACGAAGAAGGCTGTGAACAGTACATTATTACTACCGTACTGTTCAATGCATGGCGGGAAAATACTGCAGTCACCTGAAGACTTAGGCTACTTTTACGTAGGCAATAAACCGGTCGATCCCGGTGGCCGTGCGGTTTAAGGCGTGGGTCTGCGGCCACTTGTTTACCTGGATCGAGGGTTTAAATCCCTAACAGGGCATGAATATTCGTCTCTTGTGTTTGCTGTGTGCTGTGTTGATAGCGGCCTCTGCGACTGGCTGATCATTCGTGCAGAGGATTCTTGCCGGCCTGGGGCATATGTTTAATTGTGTGTGATCAATAAACCTGAAAAATGACCCGGCTTAGGGCCGACCTGCGCTGCTGCGCCACAGGAAACAAAAAAACTGTATAATATACAAAACATTAATTCCTGCCCTACAGAAAACACAGTCACCATTTCAAGGACCAACAAAATCTTATGTCCAATTTGATGGATCTCTGGAATGCTGAATGAATAAACAATAAACAATACGCAGTAGGCAAAGAATCGCTGTTTATTCCCAGAATAAGGCTAAGCCAAACACCGGAACGGTGTTAAAAACAGTTTCTAATTGTAAAGCACGTGGCACCTACAAGTACATTACGTCACGTTACAGTAACTGCACGCCACGTCTTTAACTATTCCTTCTATATGCTTCTTCCTCGGTATTTATAAATTCGGCTGCGAGCTGGAACCGACCTCTTATTCATTTTCCGAGGCGTCTACGATTCTCTGTCATTTTTATTTGTTCTGAAGGGAGGATTGGGCCGGGTAGCTCAGTCGGTATAGCGACTGAGCTACGGGCTGGGATGGTCCGGGGATCGAATCCCGGTGGGGGGCGTGATTTTCCGCACCTGTCTAGACCGGTCCTGGGGCCCACCTACCCTCCTGTACAATGGGTACCGGGTCTTTTTCCCGGGGATAAAGAACGGCCGAGGCGTGACGCTGACCCCTTACCCCTTCTAGTGCCGTGGTCAAGAAAGAGTAGAGCTATACCTCTACTCCCCCTATGGGCCGTTCGGCCTGTACAGAGCCTCAGTGCCTGTACAAGGGTGCATTTTACCTTTTTTTACCTGACAGGAAGACCTGTCTTACTGTCTGCATCAATTGCATGTTCGATACTTCCCAAAGCAGTCGCCCATTCTATCAATACGAAGTACCTATTCCCTTTATTCCTAACGTGACATAAACCGGCACTGCTCAGTCGGTATAGTGACTAGGCTACTGGCTCCACGAACCATTGTTCGATTCCCGTAGGGCCAAGATATTTATATTCACCGTTCGAACCAAATCTGCATCCAACCGAGGGGTGAAACGGACGGGGCGTGACACTAACCGCTAATGTCCATCTACTGTTGAGATTAAGAATGCGTGGGGTTATACCTCTATTCCCCACACGCCTTCGTGGCATACACGGACAATTTTGCCTATGCCCTTATTTTAGATCATTGTTTGGAGCTTTTTTCCTCATGTGTCTGTCACAAAATACTCACGTCCATATTATATAACAGATAAGGTAGCAGGTAGCAATCCCCTTACAGGCCGGGTTCCAGAAGGTTGAGGCTCTCAAATTTCAAGACAATCGGCACATGAAGTTGGTAAGTTTGTCAGCCCTAAGCACCGCCCACCTTTACCCCCAGGAAATATCCCTGGTACTAATTTCTGTTAGAGGTAGAGTCAACCCCAGGCCCATAGTGCGGCCGGAAGGATTACGTCAAGGAAAAAATTCCAGTGACACCATCGAGAATCGAACCCGCGACCGTCCGGTTTGTAGCACAGTGCCTCAACCAACAGAGCCACCGCGTACCCCATATAACAGATAAAGTCGATATTAATTTTCTGAACATCACTCTGGTTGTCATTCGAAAGATGTCCGTGTTTCGGGATTTTACTCCGTACAGTGTACCTGGTTCGTCCCGACGTTTTAGGGAAAAGTACTGTCTCATTGAAAAGTACTGTCTCATTGAAAAGTACTGTCTCAGTTTCACGGTGAATGAAACGGTACAGGTCGATGCTGAGGGTTGGAAGAACATGTGTCGGGTATGCAGAAATATCTGAAGGAATGTGACCGATCAGAACCGTGGGAGAGGAGAGAGTCGACTGCCCAACGGCCCTCAAACGTTTCTATATAACCAGCACTTCAGGATCCGCCTGAACCAACTGTCATCTTGAATATGGAAGCGGTATATCACTCCACAAAGTCGAGACGAAGAAAGCGAAAAGCCGTACAGTATAAAATATCATAAATACCGTCACTCATGTACAGCACTGGATGCATTATGAACCAAGACTCATATTCAATGGGTTCCACGAGCGTTTCTAAGAGATTAAAGCGGCCGCGACGTGAGGCTAACCACTCATCTCCACTTGTGACGAAACAAAGAACGAGTGGAGTTATACCTCCATTCCTTTATAATGATTTCATGGCGTGGACAGGGGCATTACCTCCCAACTTCAGATAGGAACCTTTGTGAAGAGAGATGAGTAGCAATCCAAGAATTACACTGAACAGTGGCAGGTTTGCTGGAGATTACACGGACGGACGGACAGACAGGAAGTTTCTATACGGTCTTCTCCAAGACCTGGAGATCTGAAGGTTTATCCTGCACAGCCATTCCTCAACAGCGGCAGCTGGTTTGCTGCAGGCAACGTTCAGCTGACAAGACAGTTCAGAATGAGATAAAGCTTCGGAAGAACAGCGGCTAGTGATAAATGGTACAAAACGAAGACAGCTGGCGCTCTAAGCGTTCCACACTACGTCATTTTATCGTGTTCCAGTGACGTCGACGACACGCCATGTTTCCATAACCTTCCGTGAGATGGCACAGTATACTCTGACATAAAGGCTTAAACCTGTGTTGGATTTATGACTTTCTTACAGGTGTTGACACAGAAGATAACTGTTTGAAACTGACCCCAGTGTTCCGTGCAGCACAACGAATTAAACCGGCCGTAAAGGAAACATCAGCGAATAGTTGGAGGAAATACAATTTAGACATCCGGGAAACAAACTAAATTATGGCACAGCTGATCGATAAAACAAAATTCTGGGACGGCGGTGGGGTTTGGGGCGGGGGGGTTGGAATTTGGCTTGCGTCACAGGAAACGCTTTTACCACACAAATAAATCTGTGGCTCATATTCAGCGTTAACTCATTCTGCTCACACGTTGGCATCTTCAGAATCTAACGGCCCTTCAACCACGGAGACAAGCAAAACTACGTAAATACGACTAATTCAACACTTCAGGATTAATTTTGAACTGGAACAGGGCATGGAATCCAATTCGCGGAAAAAGAAAGAGCAACTTGACTCGTTAAATCAAAGAAAAGAGAGAAGGAGACACAGACAGACACGTAAGCAGAAACACCAGAAGAGTAAATGGAAGAGAAGGTCACAGGAGAACAGAATGAAAATTTTGGGTGGCGGAAAGGAAGGGGGCGGGCGGATATAACCTTATTTGAAATATCCAGGCATCTTCCAACTCGTCTTTTAGGTAAAAAGGTAAAGGTGTCCCGTTACAGGCCTGGAGTGACCAAGAGGGTTCCAGGAAGTTAAGGTTCACAGATTTAATTACAACGGCACATGATAGTGGTAAGGTTGTCAGCCTTGCGCACCGGCCGCCTTTGCCCCCAGAAAACGCTCCTGGTACTCATTTCTGTTAGAGGCTGAGTCGACTCCAGGGCCAGAGTGCGATCGTAAGGATTATGTCAATGAAAGATTCCAATGACATCAGCTGGGATCGAACCAGCGACCTTCCGATTTGTCGCACAGTACCTCAACCACTGTGACACCTCTTTACCTCCTCACATCAACTGCCATCTGGCGTAAATTTCGTCAAATAACCAATCTCTCACGCACCCACAAGTCAAACGAATTATACACCGCTATACAGAGTGTCCCACGAGGAATGTGCCAGACTTCGGGAGGGTGTTCCTTATGTTAAAGTATAACGATATAACCCAAAACACCTATGTCCAAAGTTGAACGGTTACAGAGATAATGGCCAGAGAAGTTTGGAACTTTGACAGCTGTTACACACTTATTGATTACCAAATACATATTAAAACTGGCAGGAATATGTGGTTTCTGTAATGTTAATATCTGTATTTAACATCAAACTAACTT
>Ga0123352_10013420_pt1 | contig 13002 bp, 7 predicted proteins | sample TergutLab28metaG_FD_89700 | JGI IMG/M metagenome (GOLD analysis project Ga0123352, IMG submission 89700) | Labiotermes labralis P1 segment gut microbial communities from Petit-Saut dam, French Guiana - Lab288 P1 | ecosystem: Host-associated > Arthropoda: Insects > Digestive system > Gut ... | reverse complement strand
TTGGTGGCCTTAGTTCGAACGTGAACTAGGTCGGCAGAGCGGCCGCCGCCGGTCGGCGAAGTTAGTGCCAACTTTTGCTGATAGAGGGGTGTCACGTGGTCAGCGCAAGGGGTCCCCACAGCCGTTAATCTCTGTTTTCTAGACCTGGAGCCGCTACTTTCTTCATTCAAGTAGCTCCTCAATTGACCTCACGAGGCTGAGTTGACCCCATTCCAGACCCACTACTACTCAGAAAATCTGGTAGTGCTGGGGATCGAACCTGGGACCTCTGTATCTGTAGCCAGAAACTCTGACCACTAGACCACAGAGGCCAAAATTATTGGTTTGATCCACAAATTATTTGAATTTGAGACCCCTTTCATTAATGATTAATTAATTAATTAATTTAAATACAGTAGTGATGAAGTTCTGCACATTATAGACCAGCAATTGTTTTTAAAGTTACTAAATTTTACAGTAAATGAGGTGTTCGTATTTATTTCCTGTTCTTTGAGGTTAGGTAGATTATGGACAGAGGTGAAGTTAATTTGTTATAACCGGTTTATGATTCAGTTGGTGTGATTTTATGGGACAGGTCGTGTACGAGACACTGGTGAAACCTCGTAATCGAATCACGGACTACCTTACCCGATTTTCTGGTATCACAAAGGAGTCGCTTGTTGACGTGGATGTAAGACTGGAAGATGTGCAAAAAAATATCAGAGCGTTATTGCCCCCGGATGCGATTCTGGTTGGTCAGTCACTCAACTTTGACTTGATAGCACTGAAGGTGAGGTATGGTGAGGCTTCAACATGTGTTGTCATGTGTATTCAAATACAAATTTTATATTGCAGAGTATTGTCTCTTTTAAATAATCAGTTTCATATAAAAAGAGTGACATTACTTAACTTGCATAATAAAACCAATGCATATATTAATTAATTAATAATATGTGGTAAAACATTTATACATGTGCATTTGTTGGTTTTTATTACATAAGTTAAATATTCCTTTACTGCAGGGATACGGAACTTATTAACTTGGGTGACTGTGTTACTTTGTAGTATTTATGTTAAAGTCTGTTTTGTTCACAGTTCTCATTTGTATTCTGCATGAACTTTTCTGTTTAGGTCATCAGTTTATTTAGTTTCAACTGCTAGACACTGTTACAGTTGATCCATGAGATTAGAAACGGCAAATATTGTATTGTGGTAAATTAACATTAATTTTTTTGTCAACTTCATAGGCATATTGCTTACCTCAGAGGTGCACACATTTTTCAGGAATCTAGGAACCACCTCGAAATTCTAGGCACCACTGTACAAAATTCGGTCACCTGGGCGACCTGTTGCATAGTGTTTATGCGCTTCTGGATTAAAGGATCATATACAATGACTCTTTCAAACTATATATTGTCTGTATCTTGGCCTATCACTTTTCTGTGTTGGCAGGTCATCTTTTACATAAGTTTATTTAGTTCATATATGGCCATGTGTGCAAAACAAGCAAGAAAGTAAAACAATTATGCCAAAGATGGAAGGTAAATATTTTTGTAGTGTATTGTACGCTAATAGTTTATTCTGTTGAACTGTAAATTTTGTTGCAATTTCATTTCCTAGATGATGCACCCATATATCGTTGACACAAGCATTATCTACAATATCACTGGTGATCGATTTCGGAAGACAAAACTTTCATTACTGGCCCAAAGATTTCTGGGTGAAGAGATCCAGCAGGGTAAAAAAGGACATTGTTCTGTAGAGGACAGTACAACTTGTATGAGATTGACTCAACTAAAACTGGCCAATGGTATGTTGATACTGTTATTTGGTGTAGGCAGGGTTTGTTAGAATGCATTGAGTTCATTTGTAACAGCTGGAAAGGAGACATTGCTTTAACCTCGCAAATGTTTCTGTTCTGGTAGCAGTACTTTCGTTTACTGTTCTGATTCCCTTGTTGGCCTGGCCCTTTAAATTCTGTATAGTGGAAAAGTCAGAGCTTGCTAGATATAAGTGAAGATATTTCAACCACTGTCTTCTCAAAGCAAACATAAACTGCTCATATACTAGTAGTTCCAGTTCTTCTCCTAGAGTGCAGCAGCTGTCAGTTTTTCCCCAATTGAAATACTATAGCCACAGCAGGCAGAACTTGATGGAGTAAATCAGAACAAAATGTGACATCAAAAACAGTGTGGCATCTTTCAGTTTTCACATAATATTCTACCAGAAACAGTTGCATGTTTAATATCTGGTCCTTGCTGTTCATATTCAAGCCAAATTGTTGTCTTCTCTGCATGTTTTATGTAGTGTGTAAGTGGAAATGTTGAATTTTAATGTAATTTTTAATAAGTGATCATTGCAAAACAGTAAAAAAATTCAGAAAGTAGTATTTTTATACTGGTGACATGTTTAATGTTAGTTTAGACTGATTATTATATATAATATTTCCAGTTTGAAATTTATGAATTTTAAAATTTATTATTTTAAGGTGTGTGAACTGAATTGAGTAATTTTTGTTTTGAATCCCCATCATACTCGAATATTAGAGCTTTATTGAAATGATGTTTCTGGCAAAATGACACGTCTAATTCTTTTTTAATTATACCCAATGCATCAGCTCTGTAACATCACCGAGGTGTAGAGGTCATCAGTATCCTGGTACTATTGGGTTAAATTGTATACTTTATATGGGGGGGTAATAGTTCATTGTCTCCAAGCAGAATTTACTATTTAAGTGTGTTCCATACTTGAATGATGGGGGGGGGTAATAGTTTATTGTCTGCCAAAATGACAATGTAACGTCTTGGCTGTACAAGGCTGTAGGCCATATTTTAGCTTTGGGGTCCCAGTAAGAGGACTGAAAACAATACATCCAGCTGAACTGGGCATGTGTCACGACAGTAATGGTGTGTGTGGGCAGTAAAGGTTAAAATAAGTATGTCATGATATATTTTGATTAATATGTCATTATATTCATGTCATCCTGTTGTGTATACAGTATTGTATGCCAGCCATGGACTTATAAAACTCTTTATGAAAACAGCATTTTTTTAAACTGGCATGCCGCTGTGATTGTATTTTAATTTATTAAGGATTGGTGTGTCATTGTGTCACAGAATTGTAGCCATGGTGAATTCTTTGTTTTTAAAGCATGTCACAAGTGGCTCTGTTGATATAGTTTCGTATGGACAGCTTGAAGTAGCATCTGTATAATGAGGATTGGCTATAGTTTGTGTAATCTACAGGACCCATGATTCCTTAAAACACAGCAAAAAACTGTTGTTTACAATACATCTGTTTTAATATTTCACAATAGTACTAATTTAAAAGGGGGATCACGGTAGCACAGTGGTTAAGGTGCTGTGCTACAAATCGGAAGGTCGCTGGTTTGATCCCAGCTGGTGTCAGTGAATTTTTCATTGACATAAAATCCTTCTGATCACACTATGACCCTGGGGTCGACTCAGCCTCTAAAGAAATGAGTACCTGGAGTATTTCCTGGGGGTAAAGGAGGCCGGTGTGTAAGGCTGACAACCTACCACCATCCTGTGCTGTTGTCACGAAATCTGGGAATCTTAACTTCCTGGAACCCTCTGGGTCTGTCCAGGCCTGTTATGAGACTGCCTTACCTTTACTAATTTAAAGGAAATTATTCATTTTATTAAGGAAGATTAAGTATGCTAATGAATTATTCATTTTTAGAAATTGCTGTTATCATCAGTGTAATTATTGTATGGTTAAGCAGCTGGCCTTCAGTGGTTCATGTATGATTGAATGATCTTAAGTGATGTTACATTATAAGTTTTAAGGTTTTGGCAATGATGTAGCAGAAGATTCCATTCTTCTGGAATGTGATGTGTCAATGGGTCATCAGATCCTCATGTTGTGAGGCAGCATAGTCTCCCCGTCATCAAGGGTCAGTAGATGCTAGAAGACCGATTGATGTTTGAAGATGAGGACACTGTGTTGCCTTGAAATGTTCAGGTCTGATGACCCACTGACACAGCATCATGTCACAAAGGAACAGAATCCTGCTGTTTCATTCCTTAAATCATGGGTTTACAACATGCAGCCCACCATGGTGTGTTATGTGGCTTGCAGCCACATGTAAACTGAGTATATACTATAAAAATTGTCACTTCTTCCACGTGTGGCCCTTTACCATAAAAGACCCATGCCTTAAATCCTGTCACAGTGTAATTTATTTTAAAGAGTAGGTGCAAAGAATAAAGACATAAGTTTAATTATACAGTATTTAATCCAACAACTTCCACAATAAATAATTATTTGTCAGTTATGTCCCTCCTACATGTTTCATCCTCTACAAGCTTATCATGAGGGTGGTACATACAAAGGTAGACAAATAATTAAGTAATTATTAGTTAAGTGATTATTTATTATTGATTATGCAGTTTGTTGGATTAAATGCTGTATAACCAATTATCGCATTTAATGCGGATTGCGTAAAACATAAGTTTAGATTATACAGTGATGTGCTGCATTACAGCTAGGCCCCAGTGTGTTAAAGGGTTTTTGCCTGTAAATCCGTTTATAAGTCACATTTACATATGTCAGAAATTACCAAAAATGTATTTGTGTGTGTGTGTGTGTGTGTGTTTTGCATGTGCATGTTTGCATGTGTGTGTTTTTTCTTCCAAAGAAGTGTGATATTAAACAGAGCAGGAATGGAGATGCTACTGAAGATTGATTCTATGCAAGACAGACATTCTATGCATGATATGCACCCACACACAACTTAAATTGATTTTCAGAATTGGTATGTAATCTGAGGATGGTTGGTCCACAGTAACATATGTCCACAATGTTCTCACTGCTAGCTTATGTGTTCTGATGGCATTCTGAACTTTTGTGTTTGTCAGGTGTCGAATATGGAGATGCAGTCCTTACTTGTCAGAGAACAGCAGTAGCACGACAAAGGCAGTTGAGTCCACCTACAACACAACAAGAGGTTGCTGTTAGCCTTTTTAGTCATGTTACAAGATTGGATAAATCAGGTACTTATTTGTTCCTGTGTATAAACACAAATATTGTTTTACAGTTGTGCGTCGCGTAATGACAGGGATATGTTCTGAGAAATGTGTCGTTAGGTGATTTCATCATTGTGTGAACATCATAGAGTGTACTTACACAACCTAGATAGTATAGCCTACTACACACCTAGGCTATATGGTATAGCCCATTGGTCCTAGGCTACAAACCTGTACAGCATGTTACTGTACTGAATACTCTAAGCAACTGTAACATGCTGGTAAGTATTATAATATTATAATTTTATGGGGCCGCCATGGTATATGCAGTCCGTAGTTAACCGAAACGTCGTTATGGAGCGCATGATTGTGCACATGTTCATTCCATAGTAATCAGTCTACTTGCTTTATTAAATCTTTGATGCCAGAATTAAATCCCCTCCCCGGCCACTTTAGTGGCCGTTCGGCTATTTAAAGGGCTCGCTGCGCGACATATATATATACGTCGTTCAGCGGCTAAGGGTTAAATATATGAGTAGGATAATGATTTCAGCACATTTGCCTAGTTTCCACTTCATGATTCTATTTTATGTAGAGCATAAAACAAGTGTAGCGTACTGGCAGAAGAATAGACAGATGCTGATCTTCTGAAAATGGGAGCTTGTTTATCTCATTTATGCAAAGACTGCTGGTATAAAATTGTATCAAAATGAGTCCATTGGCTTCTCAGTTATCCAGTGACTCATAAATATCTTTTTCTGAATTGTCTTGAAGACCACTAAGTTAGCCTATATGCAGAAAATGTACTGTTCTAACACTTTTTGCTCTGATAAATATTTAGAAAGTTGCACTTGAGGTGTTCACAGATGCACATCTAGGTTTTCATGTAAAGTTTTGAACTGTTAATCAGAATATACTCCCAACATGCATGGTATGAATAACAAAGTTATGAACTATTGATCCAATTTTATGTGTAAGCAAAACATTGGGAAACATCTGAACATCTAATAATATGTGCTTTATGTAACCAAATAGTGTATTAATGTATTTTTATTTTTTGTATTTAAATGGCTTTATTGTAGTGTTAAAAGAAGAAATGCTGTATTGCCATTACAAATGACAATATAAAGTCAAACTAGACCATTTTCATTAACCTGTAATATTTGGTTTTTTTAGGCACATTTGAAAAATTAGCTTTGTTATGTCTGTCCGTCCATCCAACCATCTGTCTGTCCATGTGGAACAACTGGATGGATTTTCATGAAATGTAGTATTTTAGGATTTATGAAAAATCTGCCAAAAATTGAAGTTTAATTAAAATCTGACAGGAATAACAGGTGCTTTATCTGGAGACCTATGTAAATTTATGATATCTCACTGAATTCTTCTTAGAATGAAAAATGTTTCAGAGAACAGCGGTAGAGAAAATGAAAACACATGTTTTGTGCTTAGCAACTTTTTTCCAAAAATTTTGCCATTTGAGAGATAATGTGGAAAAATATGGTAGATGTGGACACTCCACAGATGACAATATAACATGGCACATGTGCATTCCATGTTGGATAACTAAGGCTACAGAAACACGCTCATAATATATATATATATATAAAATACTGCTTTTCCATGGCTACACTGGTTATGCAAACACACATCAGTGTTACGTTATGTGTAAATTGCCTGCCTTGTTATCACCTAATGTAATAGTATTAGAATGAAGACAATCATATATTTCAGTAATGTGAAATCAGAAAATGTGTTCTGTTCTTTTATAATTGCAAAAAGTATGGAAGTTATTTTATTTTTAAAATATTTCTTCTCTGATTTCAGCTGCTGTTGTGGGTTGCAGTGAAGTAATTGACAAGTACTCAAACTGTATGTCAGAAACAGTGTTTAGTGTTAGTGACAGCAGTGGAAGTGGCAGTAATAACGTTCACTGTATAGTAACTCCAAATGAGACAGTCGTTTCACAGACATGTAACATTACTCTTGAACATTCTTTCGTAGTGGCTCATGTTACAGTGAATCAGAATGAAAGTGATGACAAAACTGTGGTTTTGGGACAAGTAAACAGTTGGTGTAAAACAGTCTGGGAACATGTAGCATGCAATGGTCTGTATATGATGTTATTTGGTGGACAAAAGGATGGTGCAAATGCTGCATGCTTCATTCAGATCAAAAAATCACCAGTACCAAATCATGCATGAACTCTAGCAGCTGTGCCACTTCATCTAATATCTGTGAAACTGTATTTCAAAATATTTAAATACAATATTTAAGTCTTATTAGTAGCATGTACAAGAAATTTTTTCAGGTGTCGAAATGTACTCATAACAAAAGCAATACATTTCAAAAGCAAACTGCTTCTTTCTTCAGGGGAAATGTAATTTGTTTGTTTTGAGTATCTTTGATGATGGGAAAAGTTCTTGAAAATTCTATTGACATTAATCATGTACAGAAAAACTGTGTGTTGCAATTAAACAATATTTAAAATTGTTTACTTCCTTGGTTTTTTGTTGTTATTTTCAGCTGTAAACATAGTATGCCTGAAGTGCTCACTTTTATATATTTTTAAGAAAATATAAGCAGTGTATTATAAACTGGGCAGTACGTTGGAGGAGCGGGCCGAGTCTGTTACAGTGAGGGCAGTACATCGGAGGAGCGGGCCTAGTCTGTTGCAGGGACAGTACGTCAGAGGAGCGGGCCGAGTCTTGCAGTGAACAACTAAAACCAAAATGGATACAGTACGGTGCAACCATAAAGGGGAAACTCAGTGAGAACGCTTGAACAAACCCACACAACAGACCACATCCAGCAACAAGGTTTAAAAAATAACGGAACCAAGAAGCCCGACCTATCAATCACACCAGGAGAAAATCTTGAAGAGGAAGCTCATTCTTCCCACAAAAACATACCAAAGTAGACAGTGAGTCTCATCTGAGTAGTTCCATCCCGAGTTCCACAAGACGTGTTCCATGTAAGATATTATGACAACACGTGCATTCCTGCAAAGCAACAAAAAACACTGGATACACTCTGGCTTCACTGCAAGTATAACCTCACAGCCCTGGAATAATTAGATGGTGACGGGACGTACATTTTTTTAAATGATAAACACCAATACACTAATTTCAGTTTTTTAAATATATTTTAACCAATTAGTTACATACTTTGCAAGTTTTACTCTCCTAGGCAAATGATATGGCTTAAATATTTCACTGATGTAAACACAATGGGATCCGAATGTGTGCACAGCATCCTGTGACTTAACCTGTAAAGAATAGGCCTGAAGATGACTATTTATTAGTTGAAACATGTAGCCTACATATTACCTTGTGTAATAAAAACAGTTGTGCTGATGTACAAATTAGTATTACAATGTGTTATACACATTTTACCAAATGTGACAGTACATAGGAAAACAGTTTATGAAATTTTAATAATTGGACATCATGACTGGTGTTGAGAGCATTGATTTGGCATACTATACTGGGCTGCATAGAGGAATGAAGATTTCCCATTGTTGTGGCAGACATTACATTTGCAATCTTCAGGATGAATGAACCTAGCAGTTATGAGAGAATCATTATATAGGATCTGAAAGTGATTTGTGTGTGTGTGGCAGTTGACATACTGATTGGTTGGCACCTAGAATTTTGAGGTGGCTCCTGTATTTTCAGAAAATTTGTACACCCTTCATTACTCAAATAAATGTTGGGATGTGCCTCTAAATACACTGGGTAGCCAGGAAGAGCAGAACAGAGAGAAGATTCCTGACTTAATATTTTTTGAATGAAGATTGTCCCACATTTGAGTTCATGTTTTGTTGTAATGGCCAAACCCCATATAAATAGTAATCAGATTTTGCTGGATGTAAGGTTTCTTGAATTCAGGATTTTCTTACCTTGGATACACAAAGATTTGTTTCATACATAATTTTGGGGTTTAGGGTTTGTGAAACCAGAGGGAAAGAGACCACTGGGTAGGCCTAGGCATAGATGGGTGGATAATATTAGGATGGATCTCCAGGAGGTAGGATGTGGGTATATGGACTGGATTGGGCGGGCTCGGGATAGAGATAGGTGGCGGACGCTTGTGAGTGTGGTAATGAACCTTCGGGTTCCGTGAAATGCGGAAAATTTCTTGACTAGCTGCAAACCAGTTAGCTTCTCAAGAAGGACTCTGCACCATGGAGTAAGTAAGTAAGTAAGGGTTTGTGTTTACAAGTTTTGAATTTGATTTGCATGATTATGTGCAGTATAAGTACTAACTTCTCAAAAGAGAGTGTGTGATTGGTCAAAAATCCCATGGCAGGATATATGTTTGCATATAAGCATGTTTATAATTCATCACTTACTGGCTGATGATAACTTATGGATGTAAGCTACCTTGTGATAGGTCATCATGCACCATGCTGACAAAAGGATGGACTCATAGATTGTGTGCAGTGAAACCCTCATTTTACTTCATTTTTCAAATTTTTTCCTTCATGTCCCATAAATAGATGTAAAAAATATACGTATAAAATGGATTGAAGAAAAATATCATTAGACTTAAATTTGTAGCAGTGTAATATTTTTCTAAGTACAGTAAAAATTATTTGCTTGATTTTGTCACAACACACTTTTAAGATTCTTCTTCATAAGGTATCAAATGCTTGTATCCCAGATGGATCTTAAATGGTGGTCTACTGTGATTGTATTACTTAATACTGAAATTTCAGCCCTTAGAGCAGATATGACATATGCTAGATGAAAGTCAAGTGTGAATAAAATGACAGTTCTAATTATTTTTAACTGCATTTGTAATAACTTCAAAATTTTGGAGACAGAAGTTATACAACAGTAGCAGTGGGACAGGTAGACAAGGAGTCTTCTCATCTATGCCTTGAAATTTAGTGGGTAGTGTACCGCTCTATCCTCAGTAACAATGTGCTATCTTTTTGTATCTTTGCTGACAGCATCTGTTGGCTCAGAGTGTGATACTGTTCTATGGAAACTTATGACCTGTATTTTGTTTACAGCAGATAATTGTCTGGTCCTGCGAAGTACATAATTTTAGAACATTCTGGTATACAGTAACAAAATATTAAAAAGCAAAAAAACCATTAACACCACTTAATTTTTTGTTTCTTTTAGAGCAACATGTTTTGAAGCTAAAGGGTCAGCATTAGGCTAATACTCGTACTTGATATGATGCTTAAAAAGATGTACAGTTGCATTTGCTAAAGTGTTGTCTCACTTTTTACAATTGTGGTATGTTTCATATTTTATGCATGTTGCTTCTCTCATGAATTAAACATTTAGGTTGAAATAAGTGCATTTAAATTTATGGAAGATGGTGTTTTGATGTAGTTAGACAGCAAAATAATATGCCTTGCTCCATCTAACTCTATGAACACACCATCTTCCATCAATATAACTATTTATTGTAACCTAAATTTTTTTAATTCGTGACGAAAGGAACGTGCATAATGTATGAAATATAACATAATTGTAAATAGTGAGATCTCATTTTAGCAAATGCAATTGTATATCTTTTAAGTGTTTTATCAAATATTAGCCTGATGATGCTGCTAATGTAGCTCAATAGTCCAGTACATAAACTCATAAAATTAGATAGCCACTTCCATTCTGCTTTCCCTTGTTTCAAAGACCATTTCTTGATATTGTACAGTATGTTGGTAAATATTTTTCTCTGTAATTAGATAATAACAACTTCTTTTTGAAGACTCTTGGGAAGTACTGTTCATTACTAAGTCAGCTACTGACTGTTTGATATCTGTCTCTACACTGTTGATCTCACTTTCAGCGTGGATCTTGGTACTTCAAACATGTTTTAGGCTTGTATCAAACCCATCTGCTCTTCCTAACAGCCTTATCAGCACTGTACATTTTCAGTTTTTCTGATGACTTTCGCTCTTTCTGTCCCATTTTCAACCAAAAGTCATTGTTACTGTACATACAGTTTCAAGACACTGTACACCATACATTTCTGAGGTTATCTGAATGTCATTTCCAAGAAGCGGTGCTAGGATTTTCCTTTAAAGAAAAACAATTGACCGCTGTTAAGTGAAATATGACTGGCACTTTAAACTGACATTTTGCCAGTAAAACCACATTTATATGGCCAAAACTGATTCTTAATGCTCATTCTGCACTTCTACAGATGTAACTCTTTGAGAGTACTTTGATGCTCAGAAAGATTAATATGAGAAAGCATTCTTCTCCTGTCACTGATCTGGCTCAAGTAATGTTTAAGATGGTTATGGTAATATGTTGTTGACAGGATAAACCACCTATGTTCCTCTGTGAGTGGAAATGAGATGCTAACATGGCCAGATTTTGTGGCTCCTGTTCTTTAACCCAGTAACGTGTGAACAAGAAGTAGGATTTTGCATTCTTTAAAATGTGTAGCCCGTGCGGAATGTGATGGCACAAGCGCAGAAACCAGATTTGGTCTTTCAGCGAAACGGATGAGTCCATTTAAATAGGCGGGGGTGTCAGTTCAGTCGACTACTGGCAGTCGAGGAGTGCGGATCAGTGGGCAGCTATTGTACTATCTTTAGCAAGTACATTGATCAGAGCTTGAAAATGTCGCTACAAGGCAGGAAGAAGCGGGTAAAAAGGAGTGGTGAGCGTGAAATAGTTTACAATGTGTACAAATTCATGAAACCTGAATCTGAGGTGGGTATCACAATCCCTCTTTCAAAAGTGCAGAAGAGAGTCACTGAAGCAACATGTGTTAGCAGAAGAACTTTATGTAGGGTATTGAAAGGAGGCAAAAAAGTGGAAAATGGTGTCGCAATGGCATTTTCAACTCCGCGCAAACTCAGACCAAAAGTTTGCACTAAAAGTGTCTTAGATAATTTCGATGAGGCTGTTTTGAGAAGAATAGTTCATAATTTTTACCTCACTGAGAAACAACGACCAACTCTGAAGGTAATCCACAGCAAAATGTGCGAATCCACTGCTTACAGAGGAGGTGTAACTTCACTGAGACTGGTGCTGAGAAAAATGGGATTTAGGTAAGTTTAATTCTCTGAATAAGTGTGCGTTATGAATACTGGCACTCTACCAAGACTCCCTGTATATTCTGAACTTTAGTTACATGTTGCCTCTAAATATTCATGCTTCAATTTTGGAACATTTTATATTGTAGGTGGAAGAAGACTTCTGATAACCGAAAGTTTATCGTGGAAAGACACGATATCCGGTCACTCAGAGTCAAGTACCTGCGTGCTATCACAGCATATAGGGAAGATAGGAGACCAATTGTGTATGCAAGTGAAACATATATACACAGCTCACATACAATATCCTCTGCGTGGGATGACGGGTCGGGAGCAGGATTGAAGGTTCCTGTTTCCAAAGGACAACGTCTCATTATCGTCCATGCTGGTAATAGCACATGAAATTCATTGTACTAAACACACATCTCACTGTCCAAATAACGGTTTTTTGAGTTAAAATAAATTGGTTCTTTTTTCAGGTGGAGGGCGCGGTTTCATACCCAATGCCCTTTTAATATTCCGATCTGGTTCAAAAAGTGGAGATTACCACGACAACATGAAGCACGAAAATTATATGAAATGGTTGCAGGAAAAGCTCATTCCAAATTTGGAGTCTAAATCAGTTATTGTGGTCGACAATGCATCTTATCACAATGTACAGCTCAACTGGCACCCAACCAGCAATGCCAGAAAAGGTGAAATGCTGTTGTGGTTGGATAAGCATGGTATATGGTACAGCTCCAACATGACAAAAGCAGAACTGTATGATCTCATAAAAGTGCATAAACCGCAATATGAGACTTTTGCAATTGATCGTTTGCTCGCCGATCATGGACACACAGTGCTCAGGCTACCTCCCTACCATCCTGATTTAAACCTCATAGAACAAATATGGGGTATCGCGAAGACCAGAATAGCTGCGAAAAATGTTACTTTTAAGCTGCAAGATGTTCAACAACTGGCAGAGCAGAATTTTGCCGCTGTGACAATGGAAGAGTGGGCTGCTGTATGCAGACATGCTAAAAC
>Ga0123352_10013419_pt1 | contig 13002 bp, 12 predicted proteins | sample TergutLab28metaG_FD_89700 | JGI IMG/M metagenome (GOLD analysis project Ga0123352, IMG submission 89700) | Labiotermes labralis P1 segment gut microbial communities from Petit-Saut dam, French Guiana - Lab288 P1 | ecosystem: Host-associated > Arthropoda: Insects > Digestive system > Gut ... | reverse complement strand
GTGCATACTGTAAAGGTAAACGCAGAAGCTTTGATAGTGGCTAGTAGGGAGATTGGACTAGAAGTAAATGCGGATAAAACTAAGTACAAGGTCATGTCTCGAGATCAGAATGCAGGACAAAATTACAGTATGAAAATTGATAATAGTTCCTTTCAAAGGGCGGAAGATTTCAAATATTTGGGAACAACTTTAACAAATGAAAATTCTGTTCAGGAAGAAATTAAGAGCAGATTGAAGTCAAAGAATGCTTGCTATCATTCTGTGCAGAATCTTTTGTCTTCCAGTTTGCTATACAAAAATATAAAGATGAAGATATACAGAACTATAATTTTGCATGTTGTGTTTATGGGTGTGAAATTTGGTCCCTTATAATGAGTGAAGAACGTAGGCAGAGGGTGTTTGTGAAGAGGGTGTTCAGGAGAATATTTGGGCCTAGGCGGGACGAGGTAATAAGGTAACGCATAAAACTACATAAGGCAGAGCTTAATGCTCTGTACTCCTCACCCAATATTGTTCGGGTGCTCAAATCGCAAAGGAGATGTGAGGGGCATGTAGCACGTATGGGAAGAGGAGAGGTGTAGTCAGGGTTATGGTGGGGAAACCTGAGGGAACGAGACCACTTGGAAAACCCATGCGTAGATGGGAGGATAATATTAAGATGGATCTTCAGGAAGTGGGATGTGGATGTATAGACTGGATGGAGCTGGCTCAGGATAGGGATTATTGGCGGAGACTTGTGAATGCGGTAATGAACCTTCGGGTTCCATAAAATGCGGGGAATCTCTTGACTAGCTGAGAACCTTTTAACCTCTCAGGGAGGATTCTGCTCCATGGAGTCAGTAAGTATGAGTACATGACGCGTCTGCAGTGCCGCACCCTATATCCAGGCCTCAACTCAAAGACGATAATGTGATAATGTGCTGCCTGAACAGGGCTACCGCACAAATTACGGGGTCATAATAGGTGTGCTGGGAGAAATGGTGGAATGATTGCAAGCAGCGGAAACGAAATAAACCTTGGACAATTGCACTGCGTCCGCCACGGCCATGATTTAAATTCCATCGAGGATTCATTCCTAGGCTCCGTACTCAAGATGCCAAAGCCTAACTGCGCATGTATTACAGGAGATACATGCAACAAAACGGCACGAGGTGGCGTAGTTGGTCGCGGCACTGCGCTAAAAGCTGGAAGGTGGCGGGTTCGATTCCCCGTCTTTGTCACTGGATTTTTTCATTGAACTAATCCTCCAGCCGCACTACGACCCTGGGGTCGGCTTAGCCTGTAACAGAAATAAGTACCAGGAATATTTTCTGGGAGGTATAGGCGTCCGTGGTGTAGGGCTGACAACCTTACCACCTACATGCCCCGATTGTCTTGAAATCTGGAACGCTCAGGGCAGGAGGTTGAGGCCTGTTCAGGGTTTGCTTTCCTTTTTACACGAGTCAAAGCGGTATTTTGATATTAGTGTACTTACTATTGCTATTTGATATTAGTGTTTTGATTCTTAGTTTTGAGATTTGTTGGATGACCAGAGTTCAATTTCGGGCAAGGGCCGTAATTTTTCTCTTCGCCACTGTGTCCAGTTCGACCCTAGGCCCCGCCTGGCCCCCTGTTCAAGTCTCTACGAACTAAATCCTCGCCTACGTCTAGTAAAGCATTCATTCCCAAAAAAATAGCTTACAGTGTGGTGCTAAATGATGCATAGTACTTGCTGACGGCTGCATTGGACTTACCTATTTTAGTAAAGACGGCCCAGCTGTAACGGAGTTGTGTCAGTATTATAGCAGAAAGCATCGCTCGGAACTAGCTCCCAGTAACTCACAAATAATACAGATCTGATTGCTAACAGCGAAGATTGAGGAACTTCACTTGTGTCAGTGCAAGCTGCATCAATGTGTAAGCAGATAAGCGCATATCAGTACCAGAAGTTTCTATCAGAAATTTAAATTATATCAGCATCAGTTGCATCCATGTATAAAACGTTTGAAGTGTACCAGTACCAGTACCATAAGCAACTTCTACGTGTATAAGCTGTTTAAACTGCATCAGTACCAGCTCATTCTACGAGCAGTTCAAGGTGTATCAATATCTACAATTTTTATAATCAATTAAAAATGTCAATATCACTAGCTTTTATAAGCAGTGCAGCCTGTCAGTACAAGCTGCTTGCATGCACAAGCACTGTAACGAATATCAGAACCACCAAATTCTACAAGCAATTTAACAAGTTTCGCGCCCAGCTATGAATTTTCAAGCTCTTTGAGCGAAGGTGAAAACATTTGTAATACAAAGCTCTCTGAATTGTTTCATTTAATGGAGCACAGTCCTATTTGAGAAGTTAAAAACTCACGCAGTCAAAAATGTAGCGTGACTGTGTGGAACACAGCAGTTAATTTTAAAGTTCACAAGAATGTGAAGATTTCTAACTTACAGTGTATATACGGGTTCCGCTTTAAGCTGTACGCACTGTACAACTTAGATGGATCGCTGGCTTCAAGAGGTTAAGTACGGTAGGCGCGTCCCCTTGTCTCCCGATAACTTATTTTCTAGACAACCAGCAACAAATCTAACTGAAAACTATTTAGCAGTTCTTCAGACAAAACAGGTATTTCGGCCTCATACAAAGTTTCGTAGTCTTTTAAGAACAGACCTACGTCTAAGACCACGTGACTGACAATATCATTCGAAAATTTCGAAAAGTCATTTACATGACAGTTCTTACTTCTTCTTTCTTCATTTCGCTTGTAGATTTTTCAAAGCATTAGCAGTTCAACCTATGTAACCAACTTTTCATGCACTAAAAAGAAAACATAATCGATATGCAGCGTCCTTCCCGCATGTTTCGGCACTTCTACTCCGTTCAGAGTAAACGAACGTCGCACCGTCAGCACTCAACCCGTATTTGGGTTACGATTTCGACCTCTGGACGTCCACTTACACTCCGGCGAAAACTGTGGACACCGTATCACATTGTAATTGTAGCTCAAAAAACTCTTAGTCCATTGTTTTATCATTTTAACATTTTTTGAGGTGATATTTGCTTTAATTGAAACTGCTGTGCGTCTGGGCTTTACGCTCTGGACCAATTCGAAGGCGCTGCTTGTGTTAACATAACACAAGACTTCCCAGATGATGGCGCCCCGAGAGTGCCGGAACATGCGCAAAGAAAACTGTGCATCGATTACATTTACTTTTTATTGCATGAAGTGTTGATTAGATATGTTGAATTTGACATCAGGCACGGCAAAGGCAAAATTATGAGGCATTAACAGTGTTTCGCAACGTTGTGTCCGTATTTTGTACGGACACAAGTACCAGTTATTCTCACGGGATATGACTGTTTTCGTTGCTAGTATCACAATATATACAGAGTATGGCAGACACACTTTAAATAAGAAATAACACTCAGATTAATGGACTAATGTTCACTTAGATAAGTCAGGAAAAGTAGCAGAGCATAACGCTTTTCTCATTTTCGCTTTGTTGTTGTCCTGCGATGTTAAATTGGTTTATAATTTCAAGAAAGACGTTGGAAATGCAGATGTTGTACATGTGCCTTTCAAAATTGTACACAAGACGAAGTATAAGATGTCTCCGTACCTTAGCAACAGATCTATAATGACTACAATCGTAAAGGGGGAAATTTTCATTCGATCAAGCTCTGCTTTTACGTCCTGTTCATTAGATATTTCGTCGCTGTCAGCTAGTAGCCCACAGAACACAGTCAGTCTCAATTATAAGGAACAATAACGGCAATGTAAGTAGACCTATATTATAAATGTAATTAGCTCGTCATGTAAAGTGTCATATTTTTGTCTGATCTTCACCAAGATTTTAATATCTCCACAAAATTTAGTAAAGACTCCAAATATAAAGTTTCCAGGTGATCTGTCTAGTAGTAGTGGCGCTGTTCCACGATAACAGACGGATGGCTGGATGGACAGATATGACGAAACTAATATTCACTTTTCCGCAAAAAATTGGTAGAAGTGCGTAAAATATTTTGGAATACGGATTCGAATAGCTTCCAAATTTTTACTGCAGTATCTACACATCTTTTCGCGTTCAAGGCTATCGCACATACTGGAAAGAGCACGCTGTAAATTTCATAATACAAGTGTGTTTGTGTTTTATCTACTGGGTTCGCGGTTCGCGGTAAAGTAAGTAAAGTGATCCCGTTACAGGCGCGGTGTGGCCCAAAGGGTGGGTAGAGGTATAGCTCTACTCTTCCATGACCACGGCACTAGAAGGGGGTGAGTGGTCAGCAGCATGCCCCGGCCGCATTTTACCCCCGGGAAAGAGCCGGTACTCATTTTACAGGAGACTGGATGGACCCCAGGGCCGGTCTGGACGGGAGGAAAAGCTCGTCCCCACCGGAATTCGATCCCGGACCGTCCAGCCCGTAGTCAGTCACTATACCGACTGAGCTACCTGGCCCACCGCGGTTCGCGGTGGGAAACAGAAAAACAGGAAATAAAACTTTTTATTTTCGAGAGTTCAGTTTTTCATAGCGATGTAGCTGAAGTTGCAGCAGTTCTACTCGAAGGCGACTCCGCCATACCGAGTATTTTTATCCGACGCAGTGACGCGATAGATAGAAGATCGAGAAATCTCATTATGATTATTAGAAAACAATTTATGAACTTGTCATCCACCTGGCCAAGAAACACCCCACCTTCTACAGAAATCGAAGGTTCGTTGCCACTTTCAGAAAAATGTCACTTTCACCAGGTTACTGAATCCACTACACACGCTTAAAGTGTTTTATTTAACGACGCTGCAATTTGCTGAGTATATGTGGTTTCGACGATAGACGAATAACATTTTTTATCTTTGAGTGAATGATACCGACTGCAGAAAACCGACGCTCTCGAAGAAGCCATTCTCTGCACCAAGTGGTCTACCACAAGCATTACATAGACTGGCCTGGTTTTGAAATCGGGCCCCCAGTGTGAGAGACCGGTGAATAACCACTTGACTGCAGCCCGGTCAATATGCACCTTCGCTCCTCGGGTTTGTAATAACAATTTTAATATTATACTTCTATCTAGACACAGGTCTCTGATCTCATTAAGGTCTTTCCATCCCTTCATGCTTCCCGATCACCATTTTACACACATACCACGTGTCCCAACATACCACGTGTCCCAAGCCCCGTAATACAAGACGTTTCACAAAAAGGAGTTTTGTCCAGATTTTTCAACTTCTCAACCTAAAATTTTACCCACTTCTATATTCCCTTCTGCATATTTATAACCGATTAGGTTAAACTCAATGACAATGCATTCCCTAGGCCTCTAATTCAAGTCCAGTTTTACAAGACGTTTGTCATTATTTCTTCAGCTTCCCAAACCGTCGTCTGCTGTTTTATTTCTGTCAATTCGTCCAACTCGTGACTAATGTTATGCAAGTTGGAAACACCTCTTTTTCGGGCCTTTAAGTCCTTATATTCTTCTTCTCATTATGACTCATTAATTATTGCCCGAATACCCACATATAATAAAGAGTTTCGCATGTTTACCACACTATTTTATTTTCCATTCGCACGATATTCTTGAGTTCACATAAACTACGTTTTTCTCCAAGCTAAATACCGTACGTCACTTCCGGACCTAAAGACAGGAGCCGCTTGTGTCGCTGCCGCCTTTGGGGGGCCCTTGTCCCCCAATTTGTTATTAGTGTGTGTGTGTGTGTGTGTGTGTGTGTCGAATGTTAACAGGTATAGTGATGGCGTGATACACAGTCTCATAATTAGTGTATTATTTTGCGCAAAAATCCATAAATGGAATAAAAATTTAACACAAAGGCGCTCACACACTCACGCATGTACGCACGCATGTACGCACGCATAGACGACAAGTTGAATTCAAGGACCTCCCCATTACTTTTCAAGAAGGAATATGGGCTAAAAAATCAAAGGACAGCAAATTGTTTTAACATTACGAAATAACCTCTGTAATTGCAATAAATTATCAGACACACTGATACTCGTGTGACACAGCGTGTAAACTGTTCGGATGGTAAGGTCAAATGAAAGGTTCATAGTTACAGCAGACAGAGCTTGGTTCAAAACCTGGCGGACTCACAAGTTGTGGTGTAGAAATTACATGTCGCTCTGTACGGTTATTGAACAATTCTGTACTAGTTCTGTACATCTTATATACAGCCTGCTATTGTGCAAGAATAACTGAATTTTGATTCTGTTTAGTTATTAACTGTCTCGTTAACAATGCTATAAATACATTAGCATTCTATAGAATCATTTGGTAGGATGAATCGTGAATAATTAATTGGAAAATGGGAAGAAGTGACAAGTCGCAACATGACTCATGGTAATGTCCAAACATCTGTCTGGAAGGAGCGAGGACAATCGCAAATTAACACTCGAGATTTGAACCAGGGATCTAATGCATCTGCTGGAATGAAGAGGAATCATGTGCGGTCTGCCTTTGTTATTATTAGAAGGATCTCTTAGAAGGCTGTTATATTCAGAAGTGTATACCCGGTAGAGCAGCACACCCACCCACGTGGTGTCTGTAGCAGCGCCGAGCCAATGCATCACGTTTAGAGGCTTTCACTCACTCCGCGCCCAGACTACTCTACTCGTATGCCCACGTGACTTGAAATCCGAAGAAGTTAAACAGAGAAGGCAATCCATAAAAGGCAGCAGTCTGAAACATAAAACAATCACCCAGCTGTCCAGTTTACTTCATAACCTTCTACAGTCTCTCTCTTACGCTTGTACGAGTACATGACTTTCAAGAATTGGATCCCCTCTTAGTACGTTTGCATTATGATTTATGGCCGCTCTGTTCCATGCATGACCGTCGTCAGTTACTCGCATACCAGCGCTAAAGTGGTTCGTCTTCCTGTCACTCCACCAGAATATTGGTATATCATCTCATAGCTTAATCAGTTGATACAAGGAATTTCTTGCCAATTGTGCAGACAACTGACGTCAAACTACTTTGAACTTCATCACTGTTACTGCAAAATTTTGTGTGGACTTCGTAGTGTTTGGTATCTGTATTTATAGCCTGCACTTGACATGAAATCCAATCGTGCTCTATAGTTTCTTCCCAAAAAGTGTCTCTTCATGTAAATTAGTTTGGGTGAAAATAAAGTTTCATTATTGACGCAAAAGAAGACTGATCAGCAAAATGTACGTGGATCAGACCGTAAAACTGAAACTGGACCAAGGCGAGAAAATAAGAGCAGTTAGACATGGACGCAGTTTGTCGCTGATTCTATTCAACTTTTACAGTGAATGCCTTAACAAGGAGCCTCTTGAAGGGGTTGAAGACTTCAAAATAGGCAGAAAAATAATTCACACTGTAAAATATGTAGATGACCTTGTGCTACTAACTAAGGAAGAAACAGTGCTACAGGGCATGACTGATGTTATGGAATGGAAACAAATGTGGATAAACTAAGGTCATGAGAATCTCGACGCAACCATCCCCAATACAGATAATGATAGATCAAAAGCAGTCGGAAAATTTGGAATATGTCAACTATTTGGGCAGCATGATAACAAAAGACGCAATATGTGCATGTAAAGTCAAATCCAGTTTTGCCACGGTAAAAGCAGCGTTAAAGAAGCAGAGGGCATTTTTACCAGCAAATTGGTCTTAAATCAAAGGAATAAACTAGCTTTATATGGAGCTGAAACTTGGACAGTTCGGGAAGTAGATCAGAAATACATGGGAAATTTTGAAATGCGGTGCTGGAGAAGCATGGAGAAGATCAGTTGGACCGAATTATCGTGTGAGAAATGAAGAAGTATTACAAAGAGTCCAAGAGGAGAGGAATATCTTAAAATAATAAATCTGGATTGGTGGTTGCGTAGGAACTGCCTTCTAAAACACGTCATTGATGGAAAGATAGAGGGAAGGATAGACGTGACTGCAAGATGAAGAAGAAGAAGACGTAAGCATCTACTGAATAGCCTTCAGCAAGACAGAAGATACTGGAAATTGAATCGCACTCGGTGGAGAGCGCACTTCGGAAGGGGCAATGGACTTTTCGTAAGACAGACAAGAGAGTGAATGAATGAATGAGTATGGTCAAATTTAACTTGAAAGAAATCTGAATTTTGCTTGTGTTTAACACACTACACTGTCTTTCTGTATGTATGCAATGAACACGGCAGCTCTATTCCATAGGAAGTTTGCGTCCGCCGTGACATCCCATTATATCCCCGGTGATCAGAGTAATATATTTTTCGTCTGTCTCTGGTCTTGAATAACAGAGATATTAAAATTTAAAGAATCATATTCAAATGGAATACAGAAACTCCTAACCGTTCGTAGGGTTTACATTCTTGAAAAATCAAGCGAAAAATAGCTTAGCGCACATTTCAAATTTGATGTGAAAAATGGGGTTACGAAAACCAAAGACACATGAAACGTGCTACAAAAACGAAAAATATTTGTGTTGACATTTACTGGAACGACGGTAGTGTTGTGTCTGAAAGTTGTTACGGTGGTCAAATGACGGAATGAATGACGAAGGGGGAGTCGTAAGCCTCCGTGAAGAAAGATGTGGCCTTCTATTGCTTTGCCTTTTACTGCACGTCCTTATATAGCCATTGTATGTTGCCATGACAGCCTCCATATCTTACGTAACTTTCAGGCCCTTCTATCAAGGTTAAATATTTGCTGTTGTGAACAGCCATTCTGCAGTCATTATTTTCTTGAAGTGCTCTATCTACTTAGTGTCAGCCTCAAGATCAGCAGATGCTGATTCGCCTACCCTATTCACGTTATGCAGATGTGTAAGCTTCTTAAATTTTTCGGACTAACTTTTACTGGCATGGAAGCTGCTTTTATCCTCACCCCCAGACTACACGTTGATTGCATATCTGCATGAACGTTTCTGTAATTACAGCACCACTAACTGACAACTACTTCTGTGCATCTTCCATTTATACAAGAAGACTTACGCAAGAAATGTGTTCACGTCATGCAACACTGGTCTTGAAGCCTGCTTTTCGTTTTGCTTGGTAGAACTAGTAGATGCATTTACACCATAACCAAGACAAAATGCGGCAGTACTCATTCGTCTATCTACATTACCCAGCACCTCCACCTTCTCTAACAGAGTCATGACTATCCTTCCAATTTACCCTTAGACCCATCATCAGCATGTGCAACATCTTTCCAGAAGTAACTCCAACACGAAGGCAACAATTAGTTATAACATTTGTCAAAAGAACAGCCGAAGTACGTTCCGCATCATACAATACCTACATAGCTACTCTGTTGGGCGTGGACGCGTTTGTGGCCTCTTGTGTATTGTATTACGCAGGCGCGATTACGACGACGCCCGGGATCTACACCGCAGTGCACGTGGGTGCCAACGGTAAATTTTAGGTGCGTTCGCTAAATTGCAAAAAGGGACTATTATTATCGTCAAGTCTGTCTGCCCTTCTGTCGGTCTGTCTGTCCAAAGGGAAAAACTCGGCTCTCACTGGGCGGTCATGAAAATTGATATTTGAATAGCTATCGAAAATCTGTCGAGGAAATTCAAGTTTCATTAAAATCTGACAAGAATAACGGTTACGTCACGTGAATTCCAACATACATTTTTGATCATACCTCGCTGAATTCTTATTAGAATGAGAGATATTCCAGACAAGAGTTGTAGAGAAAATACAAACACACGTTTTGTATTCAATAGCTTTTTTCGAAAATCTTTCCTTTTATGAAATAATTTGGAAAAATACAGTCAAGCCGGGCAGGTCACAGATGACAATATGGCGCATGCGCATTGCAAGTCTACACACACACACACACACACACACACACTCAGAATATGTAATACTTATTGTTTTTCCACTGCAACAATGGTTACATGAATGTGTCTCAGCGTTATGTTATGTCTCCCGGTTTGTTCCCTAGTAACATCAAGATGATCAAACAGAAGCATATACACTCACAACAGCCGATCTTATAGGTTGATACAAGTAGAGTTTAATCAGATATCTTTGTTCACTAACAATCCGAATTGTCAGAAAACAGAATTATGTAAATTATACCTCGTAGTTTTGAAAAGAAAACATTTTCCAACTATTTTACATTCTTTTCACGTATTTCCTCATAGATATCAACATTCACAGAATGGTAAAAACGGTGCATTGAAGCAAATGATTCCTTCTTTACTCGTGGCCTATGGCTAAACTGATCTTTAAGACAGGTAAGTCTTTGACTAGTTTTTATATTTTCTGAAGTTCGATCGCAAAAAGCATTTTACCGGGTCGAATGGGATTAAGCACGTACACATCGGTATGTACTAAATATAATGCCTGGTCTTGTGAGAAGCAACATGTGAATATTACAACCGTTATAGTTAATTTGATGAGGTGTTAAAATTATACATTTGATAGATTGGATGGACTTGTTTAAATTAGTAATTTAGTTTCGAGTGGAACGACGAATGTAGCGGATTTGTATAGCAGCTTAGGGGGACAGAGAGAGTGAGAGAGATAAAGAGAGATGACCAGTAAGACGCGGAGAGATTATGCTAGTACGATACGGGAAGAGCGCTACGTAAGTGAGCCAATAGAAACAAAATAGTTCAAATTTTGACTGTTGATTCTATTAAGGAATAGTGAGATTTAACAGCCAGTTGGGAAGAGTATGAATATTAAAGGGGAGGGGGGGGGTGGATTTGAACTGTGCGAGTTTGAAAACCTAACGTAGGCGAGCAGTCTGTTTTGTACCCACAATGTGATAAGTTGTGTGCATGATACCGTGGCTACCAGTGCATACATTTTCAAAGACGCATCCATACACGCAAACATATGTAAACTCTAATAATCGTGAAATAATACAAAGAATATTTTAAGGTGCAAATATATTTATTCCCGTTTTGCTACTTAGAACAATTAGATTCCCTGAGATTAGGACATGGGAAGCGACTGATGAGCTGGTTTGGGTTATAGTAACAATGGCTACGATACATAAGGCTGTGTGTTGTCAGAGCAGTGTTAAGGCTACAGGTATCAATATAAGGCATCGTTCGTCTCTAGTTAACCAGAAACTTTATTCGAGTGTTTAGGAATATTTTTTCACATTATTATTTGAATAATTATGCTTTATTTAAATATTAAATAACCATGACAACAGTTTGGAAGCATTTAATGCTACTGCAAACTCGCGTTTTACATTGATAATAAAACATAGTTGCATATCTCTTTATTCTACCTAACCGGATTGTTAAAGCAGTTAGGTACTGCATGTAAATATTTTATACGCAAAAGTTGGTATGCGTGTGCAGAAATTGTGTTCTTAATGGACTTTACTCTCTAGATTCAAAACTATGCACTTATATGCAACAACGTCTAGTTGAAACTTCAACGGGCTCGTTACTAGCGACTGATTCTTTGGATTTTACTTTAATTAATAAACACTCAAATTGTATCTGTACGGCGCGACGGTAAGCATCGCCTCTTCCATTCTCCGCGCAGTGTTTTTCGTAATTATCTCGTGAACAGAACGATATTCGTGACAATGTATAGAATGTTTCATGACTAAACTGCCACACTTCGGTAGAACACCTTCTGGGTTACATTACATCGATACGTCAAAAATACCTATATCTGAAGTTAAACGGTTACAGAGATAATAACGAAATCAATTCTAAGTAGTTCTTTATAATTAATTTATTAGCAAATGCATACGGCAACGAAAGGAAATTTGTAGTCTCTGTACTGTTAGCACCTGTACATAATGTAAAGTTATCTTCTGATTGGCATAAATTTTAGTTTCATGAAAAAATTGTCCTTAAATTGCCAAGTACTTTACATAGCACATTCGCCTCCGCATAGCTTGGCTTAGCTATCGGATCAGTGTAAGGATAATGCTTCATATTGCACAAGTACAGCACACACAACAGCAAGAAGACCACATTTCAAATAAGGATATCGGTATGTTTCGCTATATCGATGTAAATTAACCTAAGGAACGGTCTCCTTAAACAGGAAAGATTCCTCCTGAAATATCCTGTACCGATCCCAGTGACCGCGCGGTCTAAGGCGTGGGTCTAAAGCCGTTCGATTGCTGGGACTGTGGGTTCGGATCGCGCTGGGAGCATTGCCGTCTTCTGTGAATGCTACACGTTGTCAGTAGTGGTATCGGTGTCCGGCTTATCACTGGTCCAGACGAGTTCTAACGAGTGTGGTATATCCAGTAAGTGTGGTCGCGAAGCCCCGTAAGGGGAGGCCAAGTCCCGGAATCGGGTCGAAGCGCCAAAGGAAAAAATAGGTCCCGTGTATGAAATGAAATTTGTGTTTTGATTTTCCTGTCCAAAATTTTTCTGATACTCTTCCGAAAAGAACAAGATTTCATTGTCTGATTTTCACTAAAACTTGAATCTGGTCACCAGTTTTAGTAAAAATCTACCATAAAAATGTTACCACACCCCGTCCACTAGGAAGCGATTTATTCATTTAGGATCACCGCACATACGAATAGACAGACAAACAAACAGGCATAACGAAGGTAATAGTCGCTTTTCGTAATTTTACGAGCTCGCCTACAGAGATTCTGATAAGAAATAACAAGAATGAAATCTGTTGTTAAATATCCAAAAATTCATTTATTTTGGTATTTGCAGCAAGTCATGCAATGTACTTAGAACGTAACACTGAGACGCTTTCGTGCAACCATTATTTTAGTGGAAAAATCAATAAGATTACATATTCTGAGTGTGTATTTTTAGCCTTAAGTGTCAAGCACGAAATTCACATGAGCCCTAATGTAATCTGTGGCCTGCCTGGCTCTACATTATTTTTCCAAATTATCACCTTAACGGCAGGATTTTCGAAAAAAAAAAGTTACTGAATATAAAAAGTTTGTTTTGATTTTCTGTACAACTTTGTGTCTGAACCGTTTCGGTACAACTTTGTGTCTGAACCGTTTCTGTACAACTTTGTGTCTGAACCGTTTCTGTACAACTTTGTGTCTGAACCGTTTCTGTACAACTTTGTGTCTGAACCGT
>Ga0123352_10013417_pt1 | contig 13005 bp, 7 predicted proteins | sample TergutLab28metaG_FD_89700 | JGI IMG/M metagenome (GOLD analysis project Ga0123352, IMG submission 89700) | Labiotermes labralis P1 segment gut microbial communities from Petit-Saut dam, French Guiana - Lab288 P1 | ecosystem: Host-associated > Arthropoda: Insects > Digestive system > Gut ... | reverse complement strand
GGGGGGGGGGGGGGGGGGGGTTTAATTCTGGCGCGGAAGATAAAATTCCGGTGCCAAAGGGTTAAACACATACATTCATCACCTATTCCCACCTACATGTTTCAGTGTTTTTATACCATCTTCACGGAGAGCATTGTGTTATTTGCTCAAGAACTATATGCTTTTTGCAATGTTGTTACATTAAAAAAAGTAAAGTGCACCCTTGTACAGGCACTGAGGCTCTGTACAGGTCGTATGGCCCATAGGGGGAGTAGAGGTATAGCTCTAACTTTTCTTGACCACGGCACTAGAAGGGGGTGAGGAGTCAGTGTCACGCCCCGGCCTCTCTTTACCCCTGGGAAAGACCTGGTACCCACTGTACAGGATTGTACAGGAGGCTGGGTGGGCCCCAGGGCCGGTCTGGACAGGTGCGAAAAATCTCACCCCCACCGGGATTCGATCCCCAGACCATTCAGCCCCTAGTCAGTCGCTATACTGACTATACTACCTGGCCCACAATGTTGTTACGTAGGGTATGCTATAAAATATAAAGTATACCCTCTTTTTTAAAATTTACAGTACTTGTTCCAATGTTGAAACCAATATGTAGTTTGTTCTTTTTTTACCTTCAGAATCTAAAATGTTAGTTAAAATCCTTATTGCAGCACATTAATATCTGTTGATTTCTGCTATTTATTATTATCTTCTGGGATGTTACGCATCTCAGATTAGTAGTTAGTTACATTCCAGTATCACCTATCAGTCCCATCTTGAAGGGTCAAGCAGTCTAAGATATGTCACACTAACTAACCACTAATCTGCACTGTGTACAATTTCAGGAAAGCAAAATCTCATTTACAATGTGGCAGAAGCCTGAAATTATGAATTATGGTTACTACTGTCATTTTTCAGGCCTGGAATTTATAGTTACCTGAAAGATTAAAGGACTGTCTTTTCAAGGACGAGGACAGGTTGAATTCGCAAGAGGCCTACCTCTTCAAAAATTATATTATAATGGATGATTGGCAATGTTGTTATAACCAAGATAGATGCTCTTATGCATGTTGCACTAACAAAGGTAGAAAAATATGTATCTTTTGGGAAATTAGTTGGTACCACAGAATCTATAATGTTAGAGCTAATGCGTCATACAAAATGAGGTCATAATAAATTACTTCAACTGTAATTGTAAATAATGTAAGATATGCAACAGCTAAACGAAGAATGATACAAGGGAATTATCACATGACTGGAATCATGAAGCCAAATGTAATGTTTACATCACTTTTGGTTTGGGACTTCCAAGAATTTTTAGTCTTGGTGTTTGTTGTACAGCATACGTCTATCATTCTTAGTAAGAATGGGCACTGGATCCAGCTGTGTTAATGAACTTCTTCCACTCATGACAACATAGTTGGTAGTCATCAAGCACTTTTCTTTGTAACTTTATGGTTGTCACAACTAAAATTCAGTGCACATCCTTATTCTGTACAAACAATGAGTAATAATTAGATTACGTTGTTTAGTAATGAAAGATTTGCAAATATATACATATCTTACTCACATGTGAGTTGTTACAGTCCTGTTGGAAGCTAAGTGAAAACTAATCACCATCTTTTATGAGAATGGATGTCTATTGTAACAAACAATTTGAATTTGTACAAACATCTAATCAGCACTACTGGTGTGCTCAGATAGGGATATTACTGGTCCTAGTATGGGAACTGTTTTCCTTACAATATGCATGAGAAATGTCATTACACACCTCAGTAGCATTCATAATAAAATCATCTTTTGCATATAACAGGGGTAACTTAGGAACACATCATACATACAAGCATATCTCCCGTTTTCAATGGTTGAGACAATTAGGGCTTAACTAACTCCATGGAGAAGCATCATTCTTCACAATTTAATAGTTCCACAACCAGTCAAGAAATTCCCTGCATATTATTGAACCCAAGAGGTCACTACCCTTTTCAAAAAAGCCTTCTGTTGGCCACTAACCCAAGCCAAATAAATTCAGTCTACATCTTTCCATCCTATATCTTTATGAATCATTTAATATTATGCGCCCACTTATATACAGGTCTTCTAAGTCATCCCCTTCCTTCATATTTGCCCACAAAAATCCCATATGCATTTCTCATTTCACCTGTGTCAGCTTCACACCATGCCCACCTCATCATCATTGATCTGATCATTCAACAATATTCTGCAAGCATAGATCATGAAGCTCTTCATTACTTATTTTTCCCCAACCTCCTGTCACTTCCTCAAATAGGACTGTTAGAAGTTAATAGATTAGTTTAAAAAATCAGCAAGATAGAAATATGTGATGTGAGTGCGAAAGGACATATTAGTGCCTATGCAAAAAATGATTTATGACTGATAACACCAGTTAATCTACTTTTCCCATGTGGCCTCTGATTGTCTCTGAAATGGTAAAAGAAATTCATGTCTGAAATGGGGACACTAAATGGTTAGCTTCTGCTACCATAGTGGTAAATAATAAAGCTGATGATGATGGTTGGTAGATGGATTCTACATCTTGGCATAGTCCACACTTAGCGGCAGTTCTGTATTCCTCACATTAACAATGCCTCCATTTTGCCAGATGAGAAAGAAGGGTAATACATTTTAAAAAATCTGCTTTTGATTGATTGTCAGAAATTAGCACAGATAGCCATAGGGTACACATGGTGTGATTAAATAGTATCCAGACTGAAGTTCCTCCTTCAGATAGCCTCCTTGGGACTTCAAACAGCATGCCAAGCATTAGTGCCACCATTTATTGCACTTCGTGAAGGGCATTTTTGAAACTTGAAAAGTGCACCCCACAATTTTCCCTGAATCACTTGATACCCTTAAATTCCCAAGCCATCTTGGAGGGTTAGGTCACAAAGCACTATATCCAGTGAGTAATATGAGTGTAAAAAAACAGCTGGTTTATTTACAGCCAGAACTTCATGCACAGAAAAATGAGTGGGCTCATTCACCATAATGGTTGAGAAATAAATTCCCAGATTTCCACTTCCCAGGATGTCTTTCAAAATTTCTGAACTGACGCAAACATAATTTCCAACATGTTAGCAACTTCAAGGATAGAGATTCTTAGTTTCTGAGACAAATTATTTCAATGGATCCACACTGAACAAATTAGAGTGCTTAAAGCAGGCAGCAGCAGCTGCCTGAATACCCAGTGCATGGAATAATGGAATAGGACCTCGGTTCTATTTTGTTGGTTTTCGAAATCCCCAAGGTAATGATCAAAAGCATCAGACAGGGGCATTCATATTCCGACATTATAGGAGAAATTCTTGGATCATTGCAAGACAGTCAGAAGCAAACACATTTGCCAAGAATGTTTCTCTGATCAAGAACAAAAGTTAGAGGTTTGAAGGCGATCAGATACCGCCCTAGTTTGAACCATGAATGATGCCAGCATGCAATCTTCCAAAGTTCCTCTGATGACATGGCAGATGGTTTCCGGGAAACCAAAGTTTTTGGGTTCCGGAGGAAAGATGGTTGCAAAGCTGAAACTTAAAGGAACTGAAGGAAGGGCACCACCAGGAGTGGAGCCTGTGGCTTAATGTGATTCAACACAGGAAACCTCACCAGTCCCAGACACCAGGAGGATTGATAGATTGAGAGCTCTTTCTTGATTCGGTGGGTGGTGCCACATGGCAGTTCTTAGTTGGTGGAGAGATTTGTCTGGTTAATTCTGATAACGAACAAAATCTAGCCTGCTAAATAATCACATCCAGAATCCTCTGCGCTACCAGTGACTCTTAATCTTCTTAGAGCGACAGGCATCTTCTAGCCGCACGAGATTGAGCAGTAACAGATCTGTGATATCCTTAGATGTTCTGCACCACACATATGCAATATTGAAGGAATCAGCATGTCCTCCCTGGCTAAAAGGTCCACGTAAACCACTGAACCTCCTTTGTGCTAGGGAATGTCCTAAAGTTTCCAGCATCTTCCATAGAGGTCACACCACTTTTGAATTTGGAAAACCAATCAGAAATTTGAGTACTTTCCAGTGTCTGCTCTGCAAAAGACACTTCAAACATTTCAAAATTTCCATAGCATTTTTACCTAGTTCAAAGCAAAACTTGATGCAAGCACATTGTTCTTTCAAGTGTGTCATTCTCAAGGCACACCAGAATTGCAAATGCAACAACATACACTTGTACTTCACAAGACATTACTCCATAAGTTTAAAGCCTCATTCCAAACAGGAAACAATGCATCAGACTCTACTATAACTACACTCAGGGACAGAAGTTCACGCTAGCAGCAGTAGTGTCATCTTGCAGTCTGGGAACTATCTGATCATACCACATATACCTAGAAATCAATGGCATAAAAAACAGTAATGCTGACGCAGTATAACCAATTCCCAGGCAAGATATTATTGTCCTAATTACTATAAAAATTCATGCACAGTCTCCTTCTTCTAATGACACTTCACCTGGAAAGTGGGTCTCCTTGTTGACTGTACACATTACTCCAGAAACCACTCGGAGAATTATTCCGAGACGCTGCCAGGTGGCTCAGCAATCGACTTGATGGAAAACCTGGATGACCAGCATCTTCAACATTCAACCTCTGGGTCAAACTACGTACCTGCAAACAGAAAGAAACTGAAGTCACATTTGGAAAAATGTAATAAAAATACCCCATTTTGCAATTTAAGCTTTCATATTTTTTTATAACTGACTAGCATGAGCAATTCTGACCAGTGGGTATGCAGAACAAGTCTTCTCTTTATTGTTCAGTTACTTAACACCATTCTGTCCACAGTATGTCCTGTAGCATCAAATGGCAGGGTGAATGTAAGACAAATCATAAGAAATGAAGAAGTTGGAATGATTTACTTTAAAGTGCACTCCCACCATCTGCTTGGAAGGATTGAGAAAAATATGAAAAATATGTCATGACAGTCCATCTGAGGCAATAATTCAATCCCAGGATCTTCCAAATATAAAGCAGGGGTACTAATCATTTCAATGGAATGTTTACTTGCAGTCCATTTTTCTCTACTGACAGTAATAAAAGCAAGTTAATGTGCTAAATCACAATTTTTAAGCATTATTTATAAAAGAACAAAGCTCAGAGAACTGGAACAGTTAATCTGTGACATGAGATCTGAATCCACACCATCCCAAATACCAAACACATGTGTCATCATTCGCACGTGGTAGTGCGCCCATACGAACCAGTTACAGTACTGACACCGGTAACAACACCAGCAGACTACTGTGAAGGAAAATACCATGTCTGAATTAAACTCACTCTGGACAGAAGGGTGGAAAACAGGGATTCTGCTGTAAGAATCTCAAAGCCGTCATCATCATCTTCATCCTCTTCAGCAGAGCTGAGGCTGTCATTATGCTCTAGCGGTGGTCGCCGGCTTGGCCTGGAGCTCCTGTAATTATGTAACAGTGTGTGTCAACATGAACAAACAACTCAATATTACTCTTAACCTGAAATGTCACTACCTTGAACATCAAAATCCTGAGACACATTTACATTTTTAATGTTTTTTCTTAATTATGTGTGTGTGTTTGTGTGCATTCCACCGTTTTAAGCATCCTTTACCAAGCATAAAATAGTGCTTTATGTGTGTGTGTGTGTGTGTGTTCATCTGTCTGTGACCTTGTGTCAATGCCCAACTGTTGAGGCATATTCTTTTGCAATTCGATATGGGAGACAGTCACAAATAATAGGCAGTTCTAATTTTCAGCCATACTAAACCATAATAAAGGTCACCCTACTCAGGGAAATAAATGGACTCTCTCTAATGACAGTGAACCCTCAGTTATTCATGGTAGTGGAGAAAAGTAGTAGCATGCATAATTAAAACCTACCAATAAACCTAGAGTCTGGAATTACACATTACCAAAGCAGCATTCAACCCTAACAATTGCTTACCACTTTGAAATAATCCTTTAAATTCACATGTGTTTCTGGACATTTTTCCAATCTTCTGGAACTCTAATGCAATTGTATCAACTACACAATATGTTTCACACAAATATGTACAAAAACAGACTACAGCCAAGATCCCTATTACTAATTTTTGTTCTTGCAAGACAGTATCCTATGATCACATTAATCAGCTTCAGCATGCACTGGAGTCCCTCTATTCCTCATGCACTGAAAAAAAAAAAGGGCCTGGCAGTACACATTATTCCATAAACAGGATTCCCCTGTGCTGTTTGATGATTAATCCATTCTAACATGATTTCATCACTTTGCCACTTGTCAAATCATAACTGCTAATTTAATTCATTAACTTACCATTATTACATGTATTTTGAAAATGTCATTGAAATTTCTTTACCCTGGACCACATGTCACTGCTGCATTCTTTGCAGAACTTCCTTCATCAGTATTCCATATTACTTAAATTTATAATCGGTATAGCGACTGACTACAGGCTGGATGGTCCGAGATCGAATCCTGGTGGGGACAAGATTTTCCGCCCATCCAGACCGGCCCTTGGGCCCACCCAGTCTCCTGTACAATGGGTACCGGGTCTTTCCTGGGGGTAAAGTGCGGCCGGGGTGTGGTGCTGACCACTCACCCCCTTCTAGTGCCGCGGTCATGGAAGAGTAGAGCTATACCTCTACCCACCCTCTGGGCCACACTGGGCCTGTAATGGGATCACTTTACCTTTACCTTTTACTTATATTTATAATTTCTATTACTGTCTACAAATAATGCTTGCATTTCCCTGCTATTTGTTGTGACTGAATAAAAAAAGAAATACACTTACAGCATTACCTGAAATTATAATTGAAAGATATAAAATTTCCAAAATTATTCCACAAAGTACAAACTTCAGACCACTGTACATCAGGTATCATTAATCACATTTCATAAACAGATCACAAGCTACATTATGGAGTACACCCATACCAGTCTTGTTTACTAATGGCATGATCTTTCTAACATATGACACTTAAATTACATATATAGCAAATTTTAAAGTCTGCTTTATAAAGCTCTAAAGACACTGGTAGTTTAAGGGCTTTGAACTTACACTCGTTTACTTTCTACCACACACTGCAAGACAAGTTTTGAGAACAGAAAAACTGAACTACTACACAGCATTGGCATAAAACATATGACTGATTCTTGCATTAATTAAAAATTCTTACTGAATTACACAGGATATAATGCAGAATGGTAGCATGAATTAAAAACTGCAAAGGATGTAGTAGCAAGTAATCACAGTGTGTGTTACAGTACCATTCCAGCACATGCTGGGAAGGACTGCTAAAAGCTATGAACAATTTTAAGTCAGGCAGCACATTCTGAAATCCAGAACTCATACACAAAATTTTAAAACATAAAATAGGGAAGTGACCTCTGAGGCTGTCACGGCCGTGACAATGAAACTGTCTTCTGGCATGTGACAAAATGTAGTCTGGTATCATAGTGACCTTCAGAGGCAGTTGCTGCCTTCATCAGTGGGATTATGGAACAAGATGTGTCAGGAAAATACCAAAGGACCTATAGGAGGGGGACAGAAAGGAGTAAGGACAAAATAACTGGTAATCATCTTTTGCAAGGTGAAGTGAATGGGGATGACAGTAAGGGACTAGTGAACCCAAATGGGGCAGTTTTAGGAGAAAACTGGATGGAATACTGACAGAGACAAAACAGAGAACAAAATGAAAATGTAAGTTGTAAAAGATGAAAAATAAAAGACAAAATAAAGGGAACCTGCTAGGGGTCATTTGGCAAGTGCACAGTGAAGGAGAACAGAATGTCTGCTGCAGCATCATAAGGAGTTCACAAGGTCCACTTTAGGGAAGCATAAAAGGAGAAATACCAATGAAAAAAAAAAAAAACTTAAAAACAATTAAACAAAGTGGGTAGCAAACAAGAGAGGAAGCCCCAACAAGGGCAGTGTATCCTGGTCCTGGAAAGCCCAGTTCAGCATCCACCCCCAGGAGTTACCTGACAGTCTTCTATGCACAATGTCACAATTAATGGTTAACTCACCTTAACCTATGCATATGATGGAAAGGCCTCTCATCATCAGGATCATCCTTGCCAAGAGAACTGTGCTTCTGTAGGGTAGCAAATGGACTATTGAGGCTGTTAAAACCTTCATCCTCACTAGCACCACCATCACTTAGCAGACCGCTGTATCAGAATAAATGTAAGTAATTATTTCCTCAGTCCATAAATATGCACTGGTTTCATCACTTTCTCTCTGACAAAATGAAGAAGAAAACAAAATAACTATTTCCAGAACACACAGCTACATGTATTTTTTTTGCACACCAAAATCAAATAAAGCATTAATGTTATCAAGCACTCTTTCATTCCTCTTCCAACATCCTCCACAAACATACAAAACAGTTTCATTACACTATTTGAGTACAATGCAATGGACATACCAGAGGGCATTCTTCCCACAGTGTGGGTCTGCAATGGAGTTCTTGTTCAAAAATAAACCATTCAGTGACAGTTCTGGATGAGGGAGTACTGATTATTGAAAACAGTCCCCATCAGCATTAGAAAGACATCCCACTGACAAACAAGCTGATAAGTTTCAAAACACAGCACAATTATCCCGTCATTTCTGAATGCTTTATAACCCTTGTACCCTGAGAACTAAACAGCAGATAACTGATCCTTTGTGGTTGAATTCTGCATCTGGAATGGCAGTATTTAACATGTCACACTGTTCATAGCTGCTCTAATGTAAATGTTCTGCTGTGCAGCTTGTGGTCAACTGCTGGTGTGTAAAGCAGTCATCTAATCTCTAATGACTGGCTGTATTCACTAGCAGTACCATAAATGCAATGGGTCTGAACAATTCTTGTAAGTCAGTTATTGTTCTGTTGAAGCCATATGGTTAAGAAAATCAATCCCTATCTGCAATAACAGATATTTATAAGCAGTTATACACATTTTTCCAGTAATATGCACTGTGCAGAAGCTGTACTGGGTGCAAAAGAATTTCTATGTAGTTTTCTAAATAATAACATGATAAGGTTTTAAGGATTAAAATAATAATTTTATCGAGATCATCCCAGTGTGAGAACACTTAGTAATAAACCTTTAACATTTCTTCCAACACAACTACTTGTCTTTACTTAAGAACAGCTACATGTAACTGGTGCCTGGATTCCAATTTTTACATACAGCACCTAATAAAACTTTTATCCTGCTTTTAATAATAACTTTATCCCACCTTTTAAGTATTTTAACACCACTACTACACATCTTATTAAGACCCACAAAAAAAGTTTTGTATACTGTCGGCTGTTGAATGACAAAAACTGTAAACTTGTGGGATCCCACATAGTAAAAACTATGTATAGTGAATCCACATGCATTACATTCTATAATGCTGTAAAACAACATACTGAAAGCTTGATGTTGGTCCGTTAAGACTGAAACATGCAGCTGTTCTTAAATACAGACAATTAGTTGTGTTGGAGAGACTACTGAAGGTCTATTACAATAATGATTATGGCAGCAACAATTTCTTTAGAAAACACTTTTTAACATTTAGCAGCAGTCATTTCCTTGTATGGATTCATCAATGTCAAGCTGTTGTAATTTACCCAACATACACAGGACTATAACCATACAAAATGCAGGACAGTATTTGTTTCTGATTTAATGCATCACAGCATTAAAGAAAATAGAAAGTCTGAACTATGAACCACATATAAAAATCATATTTATCATGCAGTCACATTTAGTTCAAAGTAAAAAATCCCTATTTTCACACTACCCAAACAAACTGACTACGCAGAGTTCTTTCTGAAAGCTAACAGTCATGAAGTCAAAAATTTCCCAACATTTTACGGAACCTGTACGTTCATTACTGTGCTCACAAGAGCCTGCCATTTGCCCCTGTCCTCAGCCAGATTCAGTCCATTACCTCCCATTCTACTTCTTTGACAACAATTTTAATCTTAGCCTCCCATCCACACTATGTCTACCATGTGGTCTCTTTCCTTACGATTTCTCCATAAAAACCCTGTATGAATTTCTCTTCTCTTGCATACGTGACATGTGCCTCATCTATCTCATTCTTCTTGATCTAATAACTCAAATAATATCTGTTCAGGAACACAGATCATTAAGTGTCTCCAGTATCTGTTACATCCTTCTGTTATGCCAAAGTATCTACATTTAGACATCCCCATAAAATACCCAATGGATGACTTAGACTGCAATTGATTACCAAGTAATTGACAAAATTAGAAAAAGTCACAAGTGAAGGGTAAATTGAGATACAAGGAAAGAAAACGAGGGCTGAAAAGATATATCTGGAGACTCTTCAATCCATCAACCCACCCCTTTATGATAATTATACCTAAAGAACCAATTCCTGCTTCAGAATAGAGAAAGGTAATTGCCATAGCCTCTTCTTAGCTGTATCTGCAACAAACAAGGTACAAGGCCAATACCTCATTTTTCTGGGCTTGCTCAAGCATCCAGGAGAACGATAGTGGAGACGTGATGCTTCAGCTGAAGCTTCTGATATGGAAGGTTCCAAACTTCCAGCCCTTGGTGTAATATAACCTCCACCCTCCATTGCAATTGGGATGATGTACTCTCTTGGAGATTTTCGTATAGGTTCTGGCCCAGTCACTGAGATGGTACTGTCTGTGTCAGAGTCTTGTGTGCTTTGACGTGACAAGCTGTTTGACCTATCATCAAGAAAAAAGGAACAAACATAGTTAAATAAACAGCTATTTAAGGCTTCTTAGTAGGGGAGGGGGCACTTATTTAAACCGTGATTCTGTCTAAATTAAATTAAATTTGTCATGTATAATCTCAAAGATTTGCCCTACCACCAAATACATAAATTACCGACTTCTGTTGATACTTCATACATAATTAGTGTTTCATACTCTAGCTTCAAACACAGTTACATATTCCCAGCTCCAATGCACTAACAGTTTAACCAAAATTTTCACACTGCTGAGATACTGTTCTACAAAGAACAAACAAATTATTTTATAAAAGATTCACACTTATTTGAAATTTAATACCATATGTCACTTCTAAGTGGCACTGGTGACACTCTCATCTCACATGTCATATACCAGCTGTTCTGCTATTCTTCTTCTTAGATGGCACTACGGTCCAATGCTGACCTTCACCACCTTGATGAACTTCCTGCAGTCAGCTTTGTTTTTGACCTCTCTTTCCAGTTTTTATTTTCACATCTATTAATCCGTTTGTACATGTGCTGCTATTACTAACTGTATAAAATTAGAAGTACAAGTCTGGGACACTTGCAGCAATCTCATAATGTTTATACAAATTTTGTGAAAATCGACTTGGTGCAAGGTTGATAGCAGTGAAAACATCAACAAAATCTCATAACAATTTTTTCTTTCTTAAGGGAAAAAAAAGATGGCTAAAAATGCATACACTGAATGAATCTTTCTACCAATAAGGAACAAGTGCCTCTCCCCTTCAGTATTCAAGGAGTTCACTGTAACAAATATTCATATCCTACAGTGGATCTGTATCGGATACCAAATATTAATACAAGATACAACCTTCATATAAGAACTACTTCATAATAAGGTCACTGAATGCTGTTGTGTATACGCATAAGTCTGTGGACAGTACCTGTGAGACATTGATCTCTGCCCCTGTATGGAAGGTTTAGCAGCTGGAGGACTAGACACTGTACTGCTCTCATCTGCATCTCGTTCCACGTGTATTGGGATGATGCGTTCCCGAGGTTTACTCTTACTACTGGGAGTTCCTTCTGGTTCCAAAGATGATGACCTATGTGTAACACAAAACAGTCAATTCAGATCAGGCACCCACCAGTGTATTCCAAAACTGACTGACCACTTGCAAAGAGGTATAAAAAAGTAACACATATAAGAGTGATTATTTTCATATTGGCATGCTAACAAGACTGCCTTAACATGTGTAGTGTAATGCTGGAGGCTTATATGCATTCACTAACTGGTTTTTAATTTATTTACTTATGTTTACTCAATTATTTACATCATGCAGCATGAAACAGTAGAATAATCTGTGAATAATAAAATAGAAAGAATATGAAAGGAAGTGGTATTGGTCCATATTAAAGTGGTATCCTGGAATTTTCCAAGGAACTGAGTGCTCTACAATACACCTCAGGACCATCAGCCTCCAGGATCATCAGAACACACAGCAGCAGTGTCAACCACTTAGTGCAGACATTCAGTACAATGACACATTAAAAATGTGGCTAAATGCATGATGACCTGCTCCTACACTACATACAACACTTACCCAGTGACATGGCAAAGTACAGTATATAAATGACTTAATCAAATTTTCCAAATAAGGAGGGAAGAGAAAGAAATGTAAGCATATAGAAATTTGTTATTTTAGTTTTTCTGATGATAAGCCAGAAAAGATGAACATAAAATGCACCAAATAACAGAGGGTACATAATATGTACTGTGTACACACACTGTAATACTTGCAGAAGAAAATGCAGACATGACATGCAAATACAAGTTTATTGTTATCACTCATTTACAAAAACATGTTACAAATCTATTGGATGTCCTACAAAGCACAGATAAGGCCAAAGCCCACCCAGGGCTGTAGAGCCGATGATGATGATGATGATGATGATGACGACAAAGCACACTTATGGGCAAAATTAAAAGTATACATCTTGCTACACTGCCTCTTAAAAACTCTCTAGATAATTAGACACAGAGAAATGAGTAACTGCTAATCTTGCAATGTCATGCAATTGCATTTACTGGAAAATAAAATGGGATCATCATCATCATCATGTTCCTGAAGGGTTAGGTGTGTTTCCTGTTCCTTGATCCTCAAGATGAAGTTGGTCCCTCCATCTCTTCCTCGGTCGTCCTATGTTCCTTCATTCTTTTGGTTTATATTGTAGTGCTTGTTTTGGTAGTCTGTTTGTGTCCATCCTCTGTACATGTTGTAGCCACTTTTTCTGGTACTGTTTTATTTCCTTTACTATGTTCTGTACTCCCATTTTTT
>Ga0123352_10013416_pt1 | contig 13006 bp, 6 predicted proteins | sample TergutLab28metaG_FD_89700 | JGI IMG/M metagenome (GOLD analysis project Ga0123352, IMG submission 89700) | Labiotermes labralis P1 segment gut microbial communities from Petit-Saut dam, French Guiana - Lab288 P1 | ecosystem: Host-associated > Arthropoda: Insects > Digestive system > Gut ... | reverse complement strand
GGACGCTTGTGAGTGCGGTAATGAACCTTCGGGTTCCATGAAATGCGGGGAATTTCTTGACTAGCTGCAAACCAGTTAGCTTATCAAGAAGGACTCTGCACCATGGAGTAAGTAAGTAAGTAAGTAAGTAAGTAAGTAATGAGTAGTGTAACAGGGTGAGTAACGGTACGTGTCATGTGAACGCTGTGGAAAATAATCTTAAACACAATATCTGAGATTATTCTCCACAACTTTCACATGACATTTATCGTTACTCACCCTGTTGCACTATCTAATGTTCATTTTAATTATTACAGACCCAAAGAAGACGATATCTTTCCAATAGGGTTCACGGGAATACATATCTGGAAGAGCAGGCACAATCACCGAGCCAGCCTCAGTAAGATACATATTTTATGAACGTTAAATAGTATTGCCGATTACCTTCCAATGTAGAGACTACATTCCTCTAATAGAGACGGTGATGTGCATCTAAGCCAACTTCATCCCCCTGCACAACTTTTTGTTCTTGAACGACAGACGACATGCCGAGTGTACCATACGCCGTCTCCATGCTACTTATGTAATTCAGACGACATACTTCACATTGCAGCCGCTCCAATTTTGATATATCTTACACCATTTTTAGGATATTTATGCATTCTACATGTTTTATTAATATATTTTATTGCTTTTGCATCTAATGAGTTTTTACGCAATCTGAATTTTATTATTTAACAAGGCTATTAGACACTGAATTGTTTATAATTAATACTTGTAAACATTGTTTGGGATCCCAAGAATGTACGCAGCTTTACAATGAACTGGTTCATAGTGAAGGCCTGATGATGACCCAACGGGGTCGAAACATGTTGTCACTCTAATCATAATAAACTAGTTGTGTTTGACGGAAACTTATATTATTAATAGTTCCTAGTGAAAACACATCGGAATGGCTTCCATAAAAAACACTCTTACACAGCTGAAATAATTGTACAAAGTATATATATATATGTATATCAGACATCTACCGTACCAATCCACAGAACGCTATTAAAAAATTTTAATTACATATTTATTTCTTAAGACAGTATTCCAGTAAATCATATAATTATTGCAGTCTGTGATACAGACAAACTTTAACCACAACCATGGTTACCACAATTAATTTGAAATCAAAATATAATAACAAGCAATTTTCCATCCATACGTGGCTTGGTACGTAGAAATAAATACTATTCACACATACAATGTGTAGTACAGTACTTTACCTCAGCGCCCAGCTGATTTCTCGCCTCATGTTTCGATCTTCTTTATGATTAAGTTTATGATTATTTTTTTATTTCTTCTATTTTCTCGATTAAGTCCTTGACGACTACCCACAGTGGGAGGAACGATGGGGCCCAGTGACTTTGCGGCTTTGTTTAACGAGGAAAGCAACAGTTCTTGAACGTGTCTGGACCAGTTTAAATGGTCTCCTCTACAACGACATTCCAACGCACGTCGCGACGCAACAACCGTTAAAAAAAAACTAATTTTACCCTATTTCCTTCAAACAACACATTATATGGCGAATCATATCTCACCGTTTATATCCTTCTCTTATTCTAGCAGCACAACACGATTACTTGTAATAATAGTAATAATCACACGAAACTGACGTAAAGACACAACATACATTCCAATACCCCACTCTCCCCACACATCACAAAACACACGAAAAGTTTAACTTTCATAAAAACGACACAACGTGGTGAACATTTGTCTTATCACACGTATTTGTTATGGGTTATGTTCACTAGTTTTTTTTTGGAGGAAAGAAAGCAGAAACTTAATGCACGAAAATACACATTACTTTAATCCTCAGCTTAGCATAAATCATTTCAAATGTTGAATGGGGCGTTCAGCTACTAAAGTACATCTCATTTAACGACTTACATACAAAAATGTCACACTGCAGTCGTTTCAAGTAGCACTTATAAAATATGGATAATACTGAAAGATTCTTTAGGAAGTTATAAATGTCCGTTCTGAGTACCACCTCATCAGAATACACTGATGTGTACGAATCATTAAACACTTGGCGCTGCACAATACAAACCCCAGGTCTAAAACGCATGCTCCATAGAGTCATGGATGATCCAGTCTGCCAAATTACACATGGTTAAAAGAAACTGTTACCACACAAATAATTCAGTATTGACGTATAAGGTCAGAATAGTATTGTGCACTAAAAACGGATTTTCGGCTTTTAACAACGAGCATATAAGGCAAAATATTTGAATGTAGGTTAACGGAAACGTGTTTATACGAATTTGCAAATATTCACTGCCCATAAGTTTGATGTTAATTGTGCCGGGCTGGTGGGCAGACCGAATTCAGTCGCCGCCACCATCGTGCCCCCACTCGTTTTGGCCACTTTTGACCCGTCAACTTTGCCCCGTTCTCTCGCTTATCACACAAACACACACAAGTAGTTACCCAAGGTGACTGACGGACTGGTTCATGTGCATGTGCTGTGTAGCGCGGTCTTGCTCACGCTCTCGTTCAGAGACATCTGTGAGCAGCAGCGAGTACTAACCACCACCGTGCGCCGAAATGACGTCACACTACTCACTTAACGTATCTGGACGTATTGCGTTTACTAGAGGGGCGTTTTCCTAATTATGTGCAAAGAAAATCATCTAAATTTTATTTCAGAGCTCTAATAAAATGATGATATAAACGCGCATTGTATTATCTGACAGATTCAAGGAAGTAACAAGACAAGCCGTGTGCGTACTTTTATAAACATAACATTGTGTGTGTGTGTGGCATGTTCAATCGCTATTATTGCCGTAAAAAAAGTATTACATGCTATGAGTGTGTATCTTTAGTCTTATGAATACAGCAGGTGAAACACATGCACCGTATTCCATTGTCATCTGTTGCCTCTCTGGCTCCATATATATATACATATATATATATATATATATATATATATATATATATTTCGTTTTCTCATAAACGGCACAATTTTCGGGTAAAGTTATTGAATATAAAATGTGTTTTTTTATTTTCTCTACAACTTATGTAAAAAAAATTTCATTCTAAGCAGAATTCTGCGAGATAAACATATATGAGTCTTGGTGTAAAATACCCGCTATTTTGGTCAGATTAAGTCAAGCATATTTTTTTTTACATATTTTCGAAAAATACTCAAATAACAAATTTCATGGAAATACGCCCATTGGGAGACGTAATGTTCCATGCAGACAGAAAGACAGACAGGACGCAGCTAATAGTCGCTTATGGCAACTCCGCGACTTCGCCTAAAAAGTAGTAGTGGGCTATCATCTTTACTTACGAAAGGGTCTATGAAAAGCATAATTTATCTGAAATGCAATAAAAATGTACTATATGTTACAGGATGCAAATGAATGAGGTTTTGCACCATTGTCAAAATGCAACTGCACATTCTATGCGCGGAAAAATACGGAAATATGCAACTGGAATTCGCCTATATTTCTCTTCTGGTCGCCCTTCGTTTGTTAGATTACTTCTGTTTCTTCTTCTTTCTTTTTCTTCCCTTCTTTCTACCCTTCCCCTCTTTATTTCTCTCTATTTCTGTTGCTTCCTTACTTTCCGAATCTGGGTATACTGGATTCAACTTCCAAACCCCACATCGCGTCGTTATCAACTCACCTGTAAAACGCGCTCTTCTCAAAGGCAGATTTTATTTTTAAGTTATGACGTATAATTTTCTACCCCTCAAAGCCCTATATGTAACATGTAGACTAGAATGTTTTGGCATTGAATAAAAAGCATTCAGTCGTCCACCAGTTGTCGAGAGGACTGAATGATTTGTTACAACACACAGTTGTTTTGTATCAAGTACATGTGTTAAGGTAGTATTTCAGCATTTGCCTAGAAATTCTAAAGTAAACTGCTAAACCAGTGTCATTCGTGATAAAATTTAAAAACTAGTTTATAATAACTGCGTAATACATAATTCCGCACATCCCCTACAAAATTAATTTTCAATATTCCAGCATTAATATACCGAAAGGAGTTTGAGGTTCTCACCCTGATGAGTATGATAATTGATACATGCTGGTGTGTGACGCCGTGTAATTTGGATCACAGTTACCAGCGATCCGGAGAAACTTTATGCCTTCTGGAAGACGGGACAAGCAGGTTCCTCCGAAATTCTGCTACATTCTACACGGCCTCATACACCCGACGACAGAACTCGTAAATGCTGAGTGGAATTTATCGCACACGAGTGAACAGTTTAAAACTAAACAGAACCAACCACCACATTAAGCACAATCCTTAGTTTGAAAGTGACAGTCGCTCAGCTAGCCAAGAAAGTTCTCGTCTTTTATGGAACTCGAAAAAACTTCATTTGTTTATACACAAAAGCCTGGTAATGGACTATGTTACGAGCCAGATGAATCCGCTCCAAATTATCATTTCTCAGTTCTTTCAAATGCATCGTCATCTAGACCCAGTCGCCCTAACAAATCTTCCTTCCGAGTCTCCAAGTACAGATACGTGAATGCGTCACTTAACAACGGGGATACGTTCTGAGAAATGTGTCGTTAGGCGATTTCGTCGTTGTGCGAACGTGTACTTACACAAAACAGATAGTACACTATAGCCTACTACACATCTAGGCTATATGGTATAGCCTATTGCTCCTAGGCTACAAACCTGTACAGCATGTTACTGTATTGAATACTGTAGGCAATTCTAACACAATGGTAAGTATTATAATATTATAGTCTTATGGGAACACCGTCGTATATACGGTCCGTCGTTGACCGAAATGTCGTTATGCGGCGCATATTTGTATAGTTCTATATGCCACCTTCGTAATGGGAGAGATGTCAGTGAAGAAACAAAATTTTTCTCACTAAAATACAATTTCAAACTTGATATTCATTGAACAATTCGTACATGGACAACATAAGGAAGCCAAACACGTATAGTTTACCCTTCGTTACATATCACGTCTCGAAATTTTATTAAAATTTTACAACTTCATCTTTGCACAGAACTTTTCTGTACTGTGCTTCAGCCATCCATACAATTCTTATATCACTGTCCATTTTGTTTCATGTTTCATCTGTTGCTTTAGCAATCTTCAGGTTTGATTCGAAGATTCCCTTGTGAATGGTGAACCTTGACTTAAGCGTCTGTACGTGCTTGTCAATCGTTAACCATTGAATCATATTTACTGCCGACAAGCATTACAACGTGGCCCGCAGCCGCTGCTACTTGCCTAATAGCCACGTCACGGCGTCAAAGCATATGAATTAATAAAGATCTTACCCGCTCAACAGCCGATAGGTAGTGCACCTGAAGAAGCCCGGCTCTATCGTTAGGGTACGCGTACTGTGCACGCAGTGGAATTATGATTCACAATACTTGTGAAACAGTAGTTAAGCTACGTACAACAAAACACTAATTCTGTCAAGAGAGAGCGAAGAACGCTGTGTTTAAAGCTGCTGTCATGTAATCGTATTATGTAGCGTAGATTGCCGGTCCCAGTGGCCGTGCAGTCTAAGGCGTAGGTCTGCGGCCGCTCGCCTGTTGGAATTGTGGGTTCGAATCCCGCCGAGGGCATGTATATTTGTCCGCTGTGAGTGTTGTGTATTCTCAGGCAGAGGTCTCTGCGACGAGTTGATCACTCGTCAAGAGGAGTCTACCGATTGTGGTGCGTCGTTTTGTTTTAACTATAAACCTTAAGAATGAAGATTTCATGGCCCGCGTTGCGCCGCTGTATATATATATATATATATATATATATATATATCGAAGGTTACTGAAATTGAGTGTAGAGAATTGGTGGAATGATAACCACAAGGAAATACAGGGAGAAAAACCTACCTCAGTGCCACTTGGCCCACCGCAACTTCCACATGAACTGGCCTGAAAATGAAGCCCGGTCTCTAGTCAATAATCGTGGATATAGCTTAATAATTCCGGCATATTGACTTCCTTTTCTGACTATCTCAAATGTAGTAAGACACGTGTAAAAAAGTGTATTCTACACATAATGTGTATTTTTTTTACGCCTTTCTCCCAAATATCTTTCAAACTGATAAATATTTAGGGAATTTTATGATAAGTTAAGAGATACGCCCATAAATGTACACAGTTCTTCATGTGAAATGTTCGCACGTGTTTTTCGATATTACGAAAATTAAGATTTATTGATAAACTGCAGTTAAATTCCATGACGTAAAATTTCACAAAAATATACTCACGGTTTCTTGAGATAATAAGCCCTAAACACAACTTTATTGTTGTTACTATTAATAATTAATCATAACATCTTACAGTGACATGTTTCCACTAGAGTAAGTCACCTTAAGGTTAGCTGATAATATAAGATTGTAGTCAAAATTATAAAAAGGCGCCGTCAGCTTGGAATGATATCTCAATCTAATAAAATTATCATAACGCAAATTTCTTTCGTTCTTGTTTTTATTAAGTTGCGCAGACAATGTTACGTCTTAAAACGTAATTGGTTTTTAATTATTATTTATATTTTGAAATTAAAAATAACATCTTCTCACCTGGTTATTCTTGCGTTTTATCAAGTGAACTGTGTTCGAATAAAGGTTGACCAACTAGATGACACTTGCTTCATTATCTACTGCTCAACATGTTTCAGACGTTAATACGTTCAGCCTGCACTCGGATAACACATCACCAACAGACAATCCCTCTACATAACATCAGCACGCCTCAAGTCAGCCTACACAACACAACAAGTACTCGCTAGCTCCTGAAGATGGACATATTAACGTCTGAAATGTTGAGCAATATATAATAAAGCAAGTGTCATCTAGTTGGTCAACCTCTATTCAAATATCAAGATGATGCACGGTCCAATACACATAAGATAAACTGTGTTCGTTCTGAGATGGTCGATGAATGTACATGGCTATGTTCTCAGTCGTAAGATTTTATAGGCATGTTTGTATTAGATGGAATATGCCGTTTAAAATTCGTAAGATGAAATCAATAGAAAATCCGTGTTCAATATCAAAAACTCTCGCACCTTATTACTGTGTATAATATTACATACCGTTTTTAGAAACATGTTTTATTCTGTGCACACACTGTCAAAATTGGAAAGATTCTTGCAGTGTTTCATGTGGATAGACGGATTGACGAAGGAGCAGATCTAACAGGCGCTTCGTAAGGATGCAGAAAGACAAAAAAAAAAGCGTAACGACTTGTGTTCCCTAGGGAAAGGACTATATTCACATTCCCACATTTGGCGATGTCAAGCAGCAATAGACACGTTATGTTCAACGTGACCAATATTTTCATCAGCGAAGGAGTTACAATGCCTGCTAGTTAAAAGGCACTTTAATTTACACAGTGGGGCTAAGATATATTAAGCAGTGAGCCCATATGTTATTAGTAGTGGATAAAATTGCTCTGGAAAAAGTTCCTCTCCGCGTACGGCGTTGTTATCTAGCCAGTTATTCCAGCAATATTCCTTTCTCATGTATTATGGGGGATGGCACAATAGACGGATTTGGGGCCGCAGTGCCAAGAGACTCATCCCCACATCACATATGCAAGTGTTAGTAAAGAATAAATAAATAAATATTAAAAGCAGAAGTACAGTTCAATATGTATTTTCCAGTTGTTAGGACATGAAATTTTAATTAATCGATTTCAAAGTCTATGTGTATCTCCATCACTTCTGTGACTGCAAAATCTCCGACGCTAAATAATTTGTACATTCGGTCCTTTGAAGTACGTTCCTACGATCTTTTACATTTCTTAAATGGTTTCTGCCTTAAAACTGAAATATAGATACAAATTTCGCCCTGCCGCCATGTTGTTCTCTTACACTTTAGGCGGAGGATTGCCGCAAGAGACGTCAGAATTTTCAGCTACTATTATTTAGCCTACTACAACACATATAAGGATAAAGACGTGCAATATAAATTATCTCCTAATTTAACATCAACATCACTTTCGCTTATTAAAACACATTCATCACAAGCGACGCTCCCAGAAGGCAAACTTTCAGAAAGGTTATGTTACATTACGCGAAGTACAACATGTGCTGCTACTTCAGACATGCCGTATGCTTGGCCTCTGTTGTTCGAATTTGACTACAGAAATAGATATTTCGACATCGCCCTTTCCTCGCTTCAAAGACCAATCAACTCCATAATTACGAGGGGAGTTTCAGTGTTATAGACAAAAGATCACTCATACAGTAAAAGGCCAAGTGCTTCTAACAAAGGAGCTACAAACAAACATGTTGATCAAGTGGCAGAAAAACCAACCGGTGGCGAACCCTGGTTTAGAAGTCAGATTATACGGAAATTCACTAGTGCGGTGTGATAGTAGCTAATAACAACAGTCATCTCTCTACTTAGGAGCGGCCTATGGACGAGAACACATTGTTTTGCCCTCAGTTGAGCCCGAAGTTATCCGCCCCCAAGACTTAGCTTGTGTGTAGTGGCTGAAGATACAAAATTTGTACAACAGAATTTGGGGCATTCATTGAATGGAAAAGAGATGGTTCTTTTATATTTCTCCAGTTTTAATATACTAAAGGTTCTTTGTTGATCAGATAGCAGGATTTGCTGTTGAAGCATTTATAGGTTCTGCAGCTTCTAAGTAATTTGAGGTGTATAAATATGCAAATGATTCTATGTAAGATTTAATTAATTCTTGTTTTATTACTGATATTAAGAGGCTCATTGCGTAAATTTATTCTCAAATTCCGCAGTTCAACTCCGGTGGTTCTGACATGCTAATACGCCACGCAGAGTTTCTACGTGTTATAGTATAAAGAATTTTCACCCCTAAAAGACTAAGAAATACTGAAAAAACTTAGAATATTTATACAACTTAACAGTGGATTAACACAGCCTCTACCGTACCCATGTGCAACTGCCTTACAACATTTGTGACACGGAGAAGCTGAAATGTGTTTTATGGCCGTTAATTACGGAAACACTTAGCATAAGTTCCTGTCAAGCATTAGGCGAAACATGAAATTTGGGAAAAATCTGCCTATCAGTATTAAGGCTAATTTTCTAAAAGCTTGTGGCAATGACTGTTTCAATACGCCAATTTTATGTTAATATTTTCCATTTTCTAAGATGAGTTACATATACATGACGTTTTGAAGATGGCAGCATTCCCGTCTCTGGGCATTTGTCATTATACTGTATGTACTTCTTAATCATTTACTACTTCCATTTTAAGATAAAAGTAACAAAAACCTGTCAATATTATGACCATAAACCCTCTGAAGACGGGGAGGGGTAGAACAATCATAGGAAAAGTCGTGTATATGAAATACTTTTTAAAAAAATGGACAATGACCGACAAAATACAAACACAAGTGTTGAAGCAATGTATGCAATTTTTTCAGTCTATAGTTAGAACAAAGTCCCCAGTTACATAAAGAAACAGACAACATTATATTTTAGGCATATGTTTTACACTCTAGTTACCCAGACAAAAGGCGAGAAGTAACAGACCTGAAAAAAATTATGGCAATCATTAACAGAATTCATCTCCGCTTCAGCTATTGGTGTGTTACAGTTTTCTTACTGTCCTCCAGTTGGTGTAATTCTTCACACCCACTGAGGTCTGTCAGCCAAGTTGATACAAATATGCTTCTGTACATCTATGCCCTTACCTACATTCCCTGCCGTCGTCTATTCTATAGAAAAGACGTGAAAGCATGCGTTATTTTAACTGTGCTTTCTAGGCCAACCTCCAAAATAAAGAATAATAAAGTTTTGTATTGATTTTTCGTGGTATTTGAGTTTCATCCACTCAATTAATATGATGATAATGATAATAATAATAATAATAATAATAAAGTAATCGTCGTCGCCGTCATCACCATCATCATCATCATCATCATGGACCACAATCTGACCAGCTCAAGTGAATTCCAATACGTCCTACTTTTCTTACATCGTCCCTATGGCTTCCTCCAAAACACAGTCGAAGAGCAATCAGTTTCGTTTTATTTTTATTTCGTGGTCTGGGTTTATTGACTACGAACTTGGTACCCACAATTAGATTACCTTTAGAAGGAGGTATTGCATATAGACTGCAACCAGCCTCGTTATTCCTGGGTATTGTAAATTCCAATGCTTGAAAGAGGGGAAGTCTCCCTATAGGAATAGCCCGTCACTGATCATTCAATTTTACCCAGAGCCAAAGTTAAGAAAGTGCAGAGCTTTATCTCTGATCCTTGAGTGCACATTTAGGGCGTAGTGTTCTTGCACAGGGCAATTCCTTATTCTGAAGTCACATGTAGAATATTAACGCACGAAAAGCATGTACTAATATCGATAAGCAATCATTCATGTAAATTACCTAACACAGAGTTCGAGGTTGAATTGCAGCTGATTTTTAGCCGGGAGATCCTGAGTGTAAATCTCCAGTCACAGATATATTCTTATGACGAGGATTGTCGGGATATTCCTCAGTCCCTTTGCCCAACGCAGTAGCAGGACGTTAATTTAGGCCAAGATTTCCTTTATTCATATTTTTCCAACAGTTCATTAAATAGTCGTCCCATTATTTGAGGCCATAACACCTACAAGCGTCGTTAAACAAACCAGAGATAAATAAATACTGATACAAAATAGTAGTGGCAAATACAACTGTCAGTAAGTGGGCTTCATGCAGCATCAAACATACACAGTCCGGCACGTCCGGACTGTATCACCTGGCATTCTAAAATAATTGGCACCTCCTCTCACCGACAGCCCCCCTCCCCCTCCCTGCCGTCACGTCACTTCTGTGATGAAATCGCATTGTTTACAAGCGAGAGTCTGAGGTTGAACCCCCGTTTGATCAATGCCTAACCAACCATGATAAATCCTCCGCCCTCCCTTGAAGAGAAAGGAGCGTTAAATTAAATGGGGCGGTGCCGGATACAAAGACCCCACCGCCCAGCCCCACGCTGCTCCATGCCATAAGCATGGCCACGAAACTATGCAACAGAACAGAAGCTTGACGTAGTGAAATGAAATATGTCTATTCCGGACAAATCAGGTCACGGAAAGAACGTAAACAAGATTTTTAGTACCGCTCGAGTCCCTTTTTAAGCGCTTTCACAAAATTGCGGAAAGTGATTATTAGCTTCGTCATGTCTGTCTGTCCGTCTGTCCTTCCACATGGAACATCTCGGCTCCCACTGGACAGATTTTCATAAAATTTGGAATTGAATATTTTTCAGGTTTCATTATAATTCGACTACATAAAGACCAATATACGCTTACGATTATATATCTCTCAAGTCTTCTTAGAATGAGAAATGTTTCAGACGAAAGTGGTAGAGAAAATCATAAAAAAAACTTTTTATGGTCAATAACTTTTCTTTTCGAAAAACGTGTAATTTATTAGATAATGTGGAAAGAATATTTTTAAAGCCGGGCAGGTCACACATGACAATATGGCGCATGCTCATTCCACATTGGATACATAAGTCTACAAACACACAGAATATATGATTCTTATTGCTTTTCTACTCAACAATGGTTGCATGAACGCGCCTCTTTTTTAAATGATATGTACATTGTTTGTCTTCTTTAAATCTCTCAGACCCTTAGACACAAAAGAAGCATCTTATACTTAAGCACATATGAGTCTTTCAATATCAGATTTTCCCACTACTTACGAGTAGAACAAAGCTTCAGAGAAATGCCCATTAGTTTCCCGAAGAAACTGACAAACGTGTAACGATGAGTCTACGTTATTTTCTCAAATATGCCTAAGCTTATATAATTACTCTGTCCAAGACGCCCAGGTTTCACGCGTTTCCGCTTACGAAGTTGTAAGTATTCTAATTTTTTCGGTAGCTCTTCCACTCACTAGCGTAGTGACGTTTCTTTTTGCCTGGGTGCAGCTTGGACTCCCCTTAACATTCATACCTCACGCCCTCCAACCCGCACATCCTCTCACTCCGCCCTTACAAACCTTAAAAACAGCACAAAGGTTCACACTTCCGTTATCAATAATTTTAATTGTATAAAACGTGTTAATCTACTTTACTTTACAAAAGCCACAACTCCGTACGATGCCAAGTTTCAGTTTGCTGGAATTATTAGGTCTATGCACATGACGTAAGTACAACAAGAAATGAGAAAGTAACATCGATATTGGTATTAAAATCGATAAATATGGAGTAAAAATTTTGGTCAAATTCATAATATTTTCATTTAAATTTTCTTCAGTATTGAGACTAGACTAACGACTGAACGAGCCGGGTTTCTATTCCCGGCAGCACAAGATTTACCCCTTCCCCATATTTTCTAGGTTGGCTATGGGATCCAGGAAGCCTTCTACTGAATTCATATCTGGGCTCCTTCGTGAGGAATAAAGCGTTCGGGACGTAAGATCGAAAACAATTTTATCTATTGTAGGGTGGGAACTGTTGGATCTATATCTCCAATCGTCTACATGCTTTCATGGAGTGAATAAGGAAGACTTTACGAGGGGTGCTGATAATTCCTTAGCTCGAACAGGACGGAAACAAGCTACAGCGACCAAACTCAAGATATATTCAACATACTCCCCACGAAGTTCAATACACTTCTTATCCCGTTGCTCTAACTTTTGCAAGCCACTCAAAAAAATCTGAATATTGTCCGTCCAACCAGGTCTCCATGGCAATAATGACCTCCGCGTCGGACGAAAAATAGTGACAATTCCATTTTTTTTCAGTCCAGGGAACAGGTGGTAGTCCGAAGGGGCCAGATCCGGAGAATAGGGTGGGTGATCAAGACATTGGAAACAAAGGTAGCGCAGTATTTTCTGGGTTGCAAGTGTCCGGTGAGCCGGAGCATTGTCGTGCAAGGACAAGATGCCCTTGGTGACTTTCTTGCGGCGTTTTTCCTTCAAAATGTCCTTCAATTGCACCATCAGAGATAAGTAATATTCCGCGTTAATAGTTTGGCTCTTTGAAAGATAATCAATGAGGAGGATGCCGTCTTGATCCCAAAAAATCAAGGCGAGAAATTTTCCAGCG
>Ga0123352_10013414_pt1 | contig 13008 bp, 7 predicted proteins | sample TergutLab28metaG_FD_89700 | JGI IMG/M metagenome (GOLD analysis project Ga0123352, IMG submission 89700) | Labiotermes labralis P1 segment gut microbial communities from Petit-Saut dam, French Guiana - Lab288 P1 | ecosystem: Host-associated > Arthropoda: Insects > Digestive system > Gut ... | reverse complement strand
TAGCGGCTCACCCCGCCCCAAAAAAATCCGAGTGCAAAAATCCGCTGGAAAAGTTCTCGCCTCGATTTTTTGGGATCAAGACGGCATCCTCCTCATTGATTATCTTCCAAAGGGCCAAACTATCAACGTGAAGTATTACTCATCCCTGCTGGTGCAATTGAAGGACATTTTGAAGGAAAAAGGCCGCGGGAAGTTCACCAAGGGGGTCTTGTTCTTGCACGACAATGTCCCGGCTCACCGGGCACTTGCAACCCAGAAGAAACTGGCCTACCTGGGCTTCCGGCTTTTTTATCACCCACCCTATTCTCCAGATCTGGCCCCGTTGGACTACCACCTGTCCCCTGGACTGAAAAAACAAAAGAAAGTTCGCCATTTCTCGTCCGAAGCGGAGGTCATTGCTGCCGCGGAGACCTGGTTGGACGGACAAACTTCTGAATTTCTTTGAGTGGCTTGCAAAAGTTACAGCAATGGACTAAGAAGTGTAATGAACTTCGTGGGGAGAATGTTGAATAAATCCCAACTTTTGTCGCTGTAACTTCTTTCCTTCCTGGTCGGTCTAAGGACTTATCAGCACCCCCTCGTACTTTATGTTTTCCTATCCTTGTATTTGCCAACTGCAGTGTACTACAATCTGTTTCTTCACTCACATGTTTTCCTACTTAAATCGACCCTCTTTGAGGAGCTGTAGTGGCCTCGGTGACTCTGTCGACATGTAAGATTTGCGAAACTGCATTGTTTGCATTCATTCAACACAGAGAAGACGGAGAGGTCATCAGTATTCATCTGAGTACAGCTTATCAGGAGCTCTGGTGTGTGAGTGGGATGGCTGACACAAATGTTTAGGGCTGGGCGATCAAAGAGTTGTGGACCGTCCCTCGGCGAGGGTGGGAGAAATTTCTTATGGACTGCTTCCTTCACGCGGTAGGAGAATTTGTACGACTTTACGTTTGAAGAGACCAAACCAAAGACAATAAGCAAGAAATTAATATGTATAGGGAGACATATTCTGACAGGAACAACTTTAATGCAACAGAATCAGTTAGATGGATACAGAAGGTGTCTAAGGGCTGAAACGAACACATTTTCAACTTTTAGCTTATCCCATTCATTTAAGTAGTAGAACTTAATTACACGCAGACTGGAGCACAGCAAACTAATTTTATTCATATCAGATCTTTCCATAATGTGGCAATATTGCTTTTGCTTGAAAGGACCCACGATTAAAAGCTACTTACTGCGGTCCGACCTCCAGGTACTGGTAGCGTGGAATAGGGAGAACGTTAGAATATAGCAGCATACGAGCCTGTTCGTACCGCATAACATCCTGTGCTGCCTGCAACACACACGACAAGAACACACAATGTAATGCTATTACATGTAACACAATCACTGCAAGAAGTTAACTGGAGATTAAATGTGTGTAATTCATAGCGTGAATATCCAGCGAAATAACGATGTCACTGTGAAACTTAAAAACTATGAAGTGTTTAAATTTTGATCGATGAAGCGAACTGTCTGTGCAAAGCGTAGCTAGGGACCAGATTGTCAAATTTTACCGCTGAAATTTAAAACGTTATTCCACTAGTGATTTTATCTTTAGCCAAATGAGAGCAATGGTTGTCCCTGTGATTGGTTCTCGGTCTGGCAGTTTGCACTAAGCAAATCATGCCTATAAAGTGCAGTGTGTCTTACTAACAAAAACAAATGTATGTTTGTCTGTACTGTTAAACAGATGATTGTAACTTAATAATTAATATGGCTATTGGAGCAGGAACATCTTATTCAGTACAATGGCATGGGTTCTTTTTGGTGATCGAAAAATTTTATTTTGATTCTTGCTCCAAAGTAGCCATACCGATTATGTTTCCTGTTAGTCTCGTACTTAATCACTACTGGGAGATCTTACTCGTAGTCAAGGCAGAAGTGTAGTAAAGCTATCCCATTTTATCTATTTACTTCCAATGTCAAAAATGTATGGAATTAAACTTTGGAAGTTTATTTTGAGACTTGACGCCTTAGGCAAGCGAGGAGGAAAATCGGTTGGTATAAAAAAGGAAGTTAATATTCAGGCGATGTGAAGTGAATGTAACAGAACGAAAGAGAAGGTCAGAAAACTGATCCTGTGTGAAGTTTGGCATTTGGCAGTTCCAAATGCCAATAAGGAACGAGGATTTTGAAGAAGTTATCGAATCTGGTACAATTGTAATAGTTTTTAAATATGCAAATTATAAGTAAGCACGTATGCAGCGAATTATAAAGCGAAGTGAGAAATAATAAATAATAATGATTCGATACGTTGATAAAACAAAGCAAGTAATCGTGGTGTTGAATTAAGCATTTTTTAAAGATTGTTGAACCAAAATATTCATAGGTGGTTGGACAGAACTCGATATTTTTAATTCTTTACGCCTTTCGACTTGAAAATTGGCCCAAAATTAACTACTGCCTTGCTGAAGGCATCATTATTTTCTTATAACCTCCATGTCTACGAAACTTTTATTCCACCTTTGAGGAAAAGCATGTACTTCCCCACCCGTCACCAAAGGTGAAAATTGATTTTTTTCTGTATAGCCACTGGGTGTTGAGATAATTGGGGCCCTGTCAGCACGGCATGGCGCGTCCTCAAGTTGCGGATGGAGGAACGGCCCTAAATATGGAGGGTAGCTGCGAATATATTGAATAAGCAGTAGCGGGCGCCGTCAAAGTGTTGTCCTCCAGCTTGGGATTTGGGCGAGGTGCTAACAACTGGGTGAGTATTGATATTATTGTGTAAATTCACAACTGCCTGCTGTGGACATACATATGACAAGCACTATAATACAGATTAGGGTACAGTCCACCCATCAAACTTTTAGATAGCAAAACACATTTTAAAGTAACCAACATAAACTCTTGATTGCCTTTGGTTTTTTCATTATTACAATATAAGAATTTCGGTTCTCATAACCACCATCATCAGTGTAGCCAGTACGACTTTGTCAGATCACGTGACCCAGTACGGCCCGCAAGCACATACGAGATTCACATGCCCTGTTTAAGTCCCACTCCAACACCAACTCTCTAAATCAGAGTATCGGTAAGCAAAGAAAAAATACGGAAAGTAACAGAAATATCTGCGTCACTCGCATTTGTAGTCCTGCCAATGGAGCAAAGATAATTTTTGAAAAGTGCAACTAAATAATGGACAGTTTTATTGAGTGTTTGTGGGTATAAAACATATCAAAAATAATATATATATATATATATATATATATGCGGATCCTGGGACTCGAACCAACGTAGTTTGCGATGTGAGTGAATATTGTTTCTGTTTCAGAAGCGACGGGTTTTTTCCTTGCCGTATATTCGAAAATTACGAATTAGTATCTCGATTATTGTGCATTTTTTCCCAATTAATGTGTTTAGTTTGTTTCTGAGAGCACTGCTATCACGCCTGAACTGGTTCGGCTAGGCCCGCTACATGTAACAACAACGCTTTCGCGTAATCCATCGCTGACAGCAGAGCTAGCTAGCCGTAGGCCTGCGAAAATTAAAGAATTTTAATTCATGTTTTAACTTCAAATTAAGCAAATGTAAGGTGTCTTAGACTAATATATACACGGCGTGATTGATTGTAGTGAATGGCAGACAGTGAAACGCCACGAATGTACAAATAAGGGGAGAGTAAAATTATTCGAATTATGATGGCAACTTACGTCACTTCACTTCCATAGCGGGTCGTACGTAATTTCAGACCACTTGATTTTTGCTGAACAGAGTGTACATTCGGTCACTCACTCACTTATTTCGTTACAATGTACCACTTAAGTAAATCGAGCAACTTCTCTGATTTTCATTTTCTTAAGACAGCAGGACATACTACAGTCTTCAAACAAAATCGTATTGAAAGTTAGTCGATAATGAAGATAATCTTATCATAAACCATTGCGACGAAGAGAAAAATTCTGATCGTATAATACTTAAAGTACCATTTGTAAAAGGAGCCAAGGTAGTGTAATCAGTACAGAGACTGGGCTACGGGCTAGGCTTTCCAGGTTTCGAATCCTGTCAGCGGCAAGAGACGTTTCTCTTCTCTTGAAATGCCCATACCTTCTCGACGACCCACCCAGCCACCTATTCAAGGTTTATCGGGGTTCTTTCCCGCGGGTAAAACTGCCGGACCGTGACGCCGGCCACTCACCTCAATCCAGCACAGCTCTGCTTCTACACTGTATATGCCTTCATGGCCTGGGCGTGGAAAAATTTTCATTTTAGTACCGTCTTACGTGCTACAAACACTGCCGATCTTCATAAAAATAAAATTGGAAAAAATGCACAATAATGGAGGCTACTAATTCGTAATTATCGAATACAAGGCAAGGGAAAAACCCGTCGCTGCTGAAACAGAAACATTATTAACTCTCATCGCACTGTACAGAAGAAAGTGACTACTACTTCCTCTTTTAAGCTCATGGTTCCGTACATCATAATTCAATATTAATAAAAATCCAACTAGATGCAACAGTACTATTCCTGATGATGGTTGTGGTGGACATCCGAAACATATAGAGTGATTTTGCGGTAAAATATATCAGAGTGCGTGCTGTTGCATCTAGTTGGATTTATATTAATATTACTACTTCGTATTCTTCTGTGGAGCAACAGTTCAACTCGGTCTAGGAAGCCTCATAGTTGAGACTTCTATATCGTACACAATTAGACAGGCACAAGCGCTAGGACACTCCTGAACGAGTGATCAACTCGTAACAGGCGCTGCCCTGAACCTACCAGACAACAAACACAAGAAAAAAACATCCATGTTGCCAGCAAGATTCTAAATCTCACTGCCAGGAATCGAGCCACCATAAACATAAGTCTTAAACAGCATGGCCACTGGGATCGGCAGAGAGTGGCTGCACTGAGAAAGATTCATGTAATTGCAAAGAAGGAGCGTAAAGAAACATTGAGAACAATTTAGAAGCCTCTGGATTTTATGTTCAGAAAATGCAAAAAACAACAGTATGTTCCCATGCAAAACTTAGATTGACAGATAACTCAGAAGACAGAAACAACTCAGAAGCGGAGCTGTCCGAAACAGAAAGATATTGTAAAGAAACTTGGATCTGTCCTCTGTATAGAAAACTGTAAAATCTGGAAAATCCAAATTCCAGTGACTTTGGGGTCTGAGCAATTGACAGCCCTGGCCAGATATTCATTATTCAGGCTTGTGACAGCCATGGATTCATAATCAGTGCAAAATCATTTGGGTGCGGTTAGCGATGTATGGAAGTATGGCTTTCAAAGTCTCAAGATAGTGTTTCTGATGTTTAGATTCTTATTGAAAATGAAAAAGACAAATTATCAGGCGTTGAGAAAAATTAGGCAGAAATGATCCAAGCAGAAAGGTAAGTGTTAGGTGCTGACATCCGAAAACTTGTCATTTCCATCTGAAAAAAAGGTTTACCACAATAGTATAGGGAAACTATTTTTACATTTACGCATTTGTGAGGACAGTGATAAAAGTGATCGCAGTAATTACCTAGCGAATGAAAATGGCGTGGCAAGTGGCGCGACTGGGGAAGAAGAGGAATGCACACAAGGATTTGGTGAGGAGAGGTGAAGGAAGAAACCATTCAGAAGGACTGTGCATAAGTGTGAGTGTGTCATTACTCGTAATATGGATCGTAAAATATAAGATAGGAATTTACGAATAGAATTAGTCTGACTCTGAAGTGAGAGAGATTCGGGCTGTTGTGAAAACGGTAATGAACATTTCGATTCCATAAAATGCAGGTGACTTCTTGGATATCTGAGGGTCTTGGTAGACCTCTCAAGGACACTGTCCAATTGAAGTACTTATTATCGAAAGGTGTATTGTTACCAATTACACACAGAATTCTATCCAACTTTGTTCTCGCAAGAATGACCCCACACGCAGACCAGCGTGTATGATACTTTGCATTTTTCTGATGAAGAGAAACTGGGACACTGTAGCACCAGTAAGTTTTTTTTTACCTACTACCAGGAGCACAAAATTTGGTTAGAAATGAAGCTTTGTGCACATTTTCCTTGGATTGATGTGCCAATGAGGCTAGTGAGTCTAACCAAACTCTTTTTGTCTATTTAAGATACTTTGTCGGCAAAAATGTTTACGTGCTTATGAATCAGACAACATTTTTGGACCACCCTCAGAAATGGTATAGATATATATATTGCGTTGCAATGTGTTCCAACTTCCGGATCTCGATCGTAGAATTGTACCGCCATCTTTAAAAGCATGAAGTAAATTATAGAAGCACGTGCCTGAATTTTGTGTCCTTATATAAAAATATAAATACAAGATTATGAACGTTGTTGCATCTATTTTTGGCTACATCTTTTGTGCCCAGTTTCTTCTTGTCTTTTCATATTTTCGTGATTTTCAGCATCACTGAGTAATTGAGTTAATGCATGTGTATAGAAATGCCTTCATTTGATTGTCAGTTATTATCTTCGTAATTGCGAGCAGAAATTAGGCTGTTGGGAACCTGCCGGAATTATTTGGAGGCGTCGTGTCTTACAGAACTTGGATACGTGCAGCCACCAAATTGGCTAAGCACTTCCGGGACAAGGACAACATTGGAACAACAAGCGTAGAAATGTCAAATTCCATTCTGAAAATTGATAGAAGTTATTAGCTTATACGTAATTTAGCTACAGCCATCTGAGAGCAACCTTCATACTGTTACAGTTTTACACAATACATATGTTACTTCAGACGATACAGCCGAACGATCAACAAAACTGTCATCGTAGTTACCACCTAGTTGAACCGAGGTTCAGGGGCTGGGCTTCATCACCCATTCAGGTGAATAAATATAAACATATAAATTGGTCAACTAGATGCAGGCTGAGGTCGGAGGAAACATGAGAATTTCCCAGGGACACGGGGTGTATACAGTAGTTCCGGACACTGCACTCTGTGGTACACGAAGCAGTGCAGTATACGAAAAAATGTTACATTTACATTGTCTCACAATTAGCACATATCACTTCACTAAACACAAGGAAATCAGCTATTTAATTACTTGTTCTAGATGTAGGTGTGGTCTGAACAAAATGAATGTACGGCACGGCAGGCGACATGTAGGATTTCTTACTTAACGCTGGGATTAATTCATATTTGTGCTTGTGTACGTTTCAGACATCTTAATGCAAGTGTCCAAAACACCACACCTGAAGGTGCATAGCGACTCCCGCACGTAACATGCTTCTCAAAATGTTACAAATTAACAGTCCTTGAATGGTCAGGCAGGAGTGTTACATATAAAATTTTTGATCAAACAACCAGTTCTATTTGAATAAAAACCTTCCAATTTGTTGCATAAAAGATAAGTCAGTATATATATATGTGTGTGAGAATGATATGATAGCTGTTCCCATATAAATCCTCCAAAAGTCAAGCCGTCCTTGATTTACGGGAAGGCAGTCGACCCCAGCTGTCATAAAGCTGCTTGTTTATGACAACTATATTTTTGCAGGTGTTAAAACAACAGAAAATCATCAGGTAGGGAGGGCCTCGGCCTATCTATTATGACCGCCGATCGCAGTGGCCCAGCCGTCTAAGGCGCAAGTCTGCGTCCGCCCGCTTCCTGGGATTGTTGGTTCTGTTTCCGCAGGGGGCATGGATGTTTGTGTGTTGTGACGCAGTCCCTGCGACAGGCTGATCACTCGTACAGAGAAGCCCCGCTGAATGTGATGCGTCGTTGTGTGTGGTCTAGAAACCCAAGATTGAGGAGGACAAGACAAGCGTTGACCGCAGCGCCGCAGGGGGTAAAAAAGTTCAGACTACGTCCTTTAGAAAACAAGAAGTGATGATTCAATTGTCCTAAGGGATAAGTCATAATTTGAATTCGGGTATATGTGTGGTTACAAAATTTACAGCAGTTGGTACGTTGCTAAGGCTGAGATTTCAGAGTTCGAAATACACCAAAACTGAGGATGGTCTTTAAGTGACACGACGATTTTTCCTGATTTATATAAAAGTTACTAGTTACTAAAGTATAAAGATGCGTCAAGTGAAAGATTTTAGTTAGGTTGCCATTTATACACAGTGGAATAAAATGTAGGATATATAAACCATACTTAAAACGAAGCTTAAAATTAATTCCGTATGGATATCCAGTTTTCTGGAGTCTTTCTTGCGCAGAGACGTCTCTACAACAGGACAGCCTTTATTGTCTTTCCTTCCTAAGTTTAATTTAGAATATGCTATTACAGAAGTTAAAAAAAACAGGCGGGTTTGAAATTGAAGAGGACATAGCGGAATCTCGTACATGTCGATAAATTTAACGTGTTATTTGGGAAGAAAAACATTGTTTTAAGAACATAATGTCTATATATAGAGATAGGCTGGGCATGTGGCGCGTATGGGTGAGGAGAGGGGGGTGTATAGGGTCTTGGTGGGGAAACCGGAGGGAAAGACCCCACTGGGGAGACCTAGGCGTAGATGGGTGGATAATATTAGGACGGATCTCCAGGAGGTGGGATGTGGGTATGTGGACTGGATTGGGCTGGCCCAGGATACAGACAGGTGGCGGACGCTTGTGAGTACGGTAATGAACCTTCAGGTTCCGTGAAATGCGGGGGATTTCTTGACTAGCTGCAAACCAGTTAGCTTCTCAAGAAGGACTCTGCACCATGGAGTGAGTGAGTAAGTAATGTCTATTTATTGGGTCTGGTCGAGAAATAATGCAAGGAAAGCGAAGTGTTTATTCATGACTGGCAAAACGAATTAGGGATAAATCGTAAAACAAAAGTAATTAATGAATCTTTAATAAGCGCGACGAATTTTAATATATGAGAATTACACTAACATATATAAATGTAATTCAGAAAGAACTGAAGAGCAGGTTAAAACAAGGAATACTTAATAGCACTCATTTCTTAATACCAACATTCTGGGCCATTGTCACGTAATCTGTGAACCTTAACGTCCTGGAACCCTCTGGTCACCTCGAGCCTGCAATGGGATTGATTTACCTTATTTTACTCATTTCTTAAACTTTCGTCCGCACCGACCCTGGAGCCCACTCAGCCCCCTCTACATGTGGTAGCAGGTCATCCCCTGTGTGAAACGGCCGGGACGTGGCTTTAATCACCCATTCCCATCGAGTGCCGAGTAGAAAGAAAGAGTGGACCTGTACCTCTACCCCCCTTCTATGCTTTGTCATGTCATGTTATACGGTGAATTTTACATTTACCATTTCACAAATAGCTGTCTTTCCTTTTGCTGTCTATAATTGTAGAAATTAAATATATAAAAATTTATAATGTTGTTGTTGTGTGAATGTTTAATATGATCCCCGTCATTTAACTTTTAAGGACAAAACTGTAGCTGTCTGATTTAAAGACCCAGTTCGTACCGCGCAGTAAACACTTTCTGCCTCTGTTATAAAAACCGATAAGTTAATGCTGTATGGAGAAATAATCACTGTTTGTTCAAAGATCCGCGCAAAACACATAAACGCGTTGTGGAAAGAACACAGAAATTCTCTCTGTTAAACCTGGCGGAACGTAAAGCAAGTCTCAGGCTTTAAGAGGTTAAGGAAAGAGCACTCTTATGGGAATTTTCAAACAGGGAGCAGAGGGAAATATTTAGAGATAAGACAGACACAGAAATTGCAAAATGAGCACGGTTATTTGCATTTCTTGCCAAATATCATAAGATTATCGAATTGCTCAGGAAGTGGGCAGGGCACATGGCATGGATGGAAGTCATAATAATACACACGTTGTTTTGTAGATAAACCCTCAAACAGACCTCTGAAAGGCAATGCCAGAACAAATTGGACTGTCTCACAACATAAAATTGAGGAGTGCTCGTGTGTAGATGCTGGTATTGGGGGAGCTTCGGTTATATGAAATGAAGGATACTTTCTGGCTGTCGAAACAACTATTCTTTTCTCCAGAGGGGCTGTGTTCCATGAGTTAGTTGGTGATACCAATAATTATTTGTCTGGGCTTATTAACGAATTATTTGTGTCTATCTTGCCACTGAGTGCTAAATATTAATCCGGTTATAACAATTCATTTCTTACTTTCCACATATTTGCAGGGTTGCCTAGGACGACTTCATTCGGCTTAGCTATTGCTTGCATAATGAGTGCATTCTAACAGCACTACATATGCCCTCTTCCGTCAGATTACAAGTGTGGTGGCCTAGCATGGTGCGTTCCTTGTGAAGTAATTGTATCAGACCGTATCAAGCTGGTTCACGTTTTACCTAATATACGATAAGTTATGATTTTGTTACCCGAGTACTGATGTTCCGTTTGTTTACTTGTGTACACACTAAATGACGTCACATCGCACGCTATACTAATCTTGTTATTTACCGCTGCAGAATCCTCAAATATCACATTTTAAATATTACTTACGTAATTCTTAATGCCTTTGCCGGATGTAATGTGCATTTACCCAACCAACATGTTTTATCTGCATCAGAATTTGCCGAGTGAGTTTACTGCAAGGTCACACGGGCCCTAGAGTATCCTGAAACAATTTTTTAGTTCAACAGTGAAGTAGGCCTTTGGCTGAAAAGAACTTGCTGCTATGCCAGAAGTCAAATATCATGTTAGTAGTAGTAGTAATAATAATAATAATAATAATAATAATAATAAAATCGAGCCGCGTTCAAATTATTTTCCCCAGAGTGTTTTGTCACGGCTTTTGATTAGTGTCCTCTAATTACGACACTGTTCCTGATTAGTGTCCGCTAATTACGCCACAGATCCCTATTAGTGTACTCTTATTACGACAGAGTTCCCGATTAATGTCCTCTAATTAAAAACAGTTACCGATTAGTGTCCTCTAATTACGACAAAGATCCCGATTAATGTCCTCTAATTACGACAAATATCCCGATTAGTGTCCTCTAATTACGACAAATATCCCGATTGGTGTACTCTAATTACGACAGTTCCCGATTGATGTCCTCTAATTACAACACAGTTCCCGATTAATGTCCTCTAAGTACAACACAGATCCCGATTAGTGTATCTAATTACGACAGAGTTCCCGATTAACGTCCTCTAATTACGATATAGTTCCCAATTACTGTCCTCTAATTACGACACAGTTCCCGATTAGTGTCCTCAAAGTACTAAGATTTAAATTCTAATTACGCGTATTGTCCTCAGTGTTCAGACAAGAATTCTGATTAGTGTTTTAAAAGTGTTAAGACACAAATTCTGATTAGTGTTCTAACAGTGTTAAGACACAAATTCTGATTAGTGTTCTAACAGTGTTAAGGCACAAATTCTGATTAGTGTTCCCATAGTGTTAGGAGAGAAATTCTGATTAATATTCTCGCAGTGATAAGACAAATTCAGATTAGTGTTCTCACAGTGCTAAGACAAAAGTTCTGATTAGTGTCCTCAGAATGTTACAACACGCATTAAGTAAATCCGAGTAGACTTGAACCATCGCCATTTATTCCACAATTTTTATAGTTAAAATTTTTGTATCTCTATAATTTTAATGCATAATTTCCTTTTATCTGAATTTTGCATTGACGAATAAAATACATTCAATGTGAATGAGGGTATTGTTCCTTCTACCAAAGAAATAGAGCAGAAGTCAATGCTTAGTGACCCGCGTCAGTCACAAAAGGTACTGGAAATGGAAAGGTTTTATTTTTGTCGGAATATTATAAAATCGCGTGGAGAAGAAATGGGTTTGAGAGGGGATTCGTGAAACCGTGTGAGAATTTTAAAACTCACTAGATTGAAGGGCATTGAACTAGGGAAATACAGTTTGTTCGACATTATCTAGCGTCACGGTCTACTCGAAAATTTATTAACTTACCTCTTCAGTAAGCTCAAACAAGAACGCTTTGTCAGTCCTTGGCACCGTGAACAGCTGCTACACTATACGTCCACCATTCCAGAGCGCCTCCACTCGGTGCACCAGAGTCTGAAGGCGATCCAGCACTGCGCGGACCACAGACTGCGGACAGGCATATAGACACCACACAACTGGTCTTCAAGGTCCCCTCTCTGACGTTGCCTGCACTGCACAAGGTTGTTATCTTTTTGCGTGAATGATACAGTAAAGAGCACAATAAACACTGTAAAGTCATACACAAATGTAGTCAGAAAAAAAAAATAAAGATTGGGTAGATGATCACTCTAAGAGAAACAGAAGAAAGAGACGTGTGTAGTCTTGGGTTAACGGTCGTGACGAATGAAAGAGCAGGGCATAGCACGGCACGACGAGTGATGCAGCAAGCGCATTCGCCGAATGACGCTGTGGAGGGGTTAATACTCCTACACAATACACCGGTGGGCACAGGAACCTTCCGAGTCCGTGGTTTCGGTTACAAATTTTAGCCTCAAATATCTCGAGACTTTCTGCAATTACGCTCCCCAAACAAATGTTTAATTCAAGTTTCTCGTAGCGGTGTAATTGAAGTTTCCGTCGTCTGGGAAGTAGCGCTGCGTCGTTGGGTGAGGGGAGCCGCTTGTTTCGAATGAACGTATTACGGCTCACGTAATGATACCGTGTTACTACTCAGACCTTCGGCATCCTCAAACTTACGCGCGTCAAGAAAACACGTATCCGTCTAAAATCACTTAAATTCACATTAACCTAAACGGCATTGTTCATAACCATTCCGTTAACCTTTGTACACAGCCTGTTGATAGAAAGTTAATAAATAAATTCAATAACAAATGTGTTTACATATGGCAGAAAACAGGGATTTTTTTAAATTTAACTAAACAGACAATGTACGTGTGATCAATCATAGAAGTACTTTTGTGCAACCATTATTACAGTGGAAAAGGAATAAATATTACATATATTGAGAGTGCGTTTGTAGGCTTAGGTACACATCATGCAACATCATGCAACATCATGCAACACCATGCAACATCATGCAACATCATGCAACATCATGCAACACCATGCAACATCATGCAACATCATGCAACATCATGCAACATCATGCAACATCATGCAACATCATGCAACATCATGCAACATCAT
>Ga0123352_10013413_pt1 | contig 13008 bp, 6 predicted proteins | sample TergutLab28metaG_FD_89700 | JGI IMG/M metagenome (GOLD analysis project Ga0123352, IMG submission 89700) | Labiotermes labralis P1 segment gut microbial communities from Petit-Saut dam, French Guiana - Lab288 P1 | ecosystem: Host-associated > Arthropoda: Insects > Digestive system > Gut ... | reverse complement strand
GGGGGGGGGGGGGGGGGGGGGGGGGGGGGGGGGGGGGGGGGGGGGGGGGGGGGGGGGGGGGGGGGGGGGGGGGGGGGGGGGGGGGGGGTGGGGGGGGGTGTGTGGGGGGGGGGTGGGGGGGGGTGGGGGTGGGGGGGGGGGTGGGGGGGGGTCGAGCCGGGAAAGGTTAGGAACTCTGCCCTAAAGGCACGGCACGTCCTGTTATTAGCACATGTCAGAGAGTAACAAAATATTTGCATTACAGACTCCCAAACATCTCCCTGCAATACTACAGTGCCACTTTAATTGATGCGTTTGAATAACATTCCGTATAATAAAGATGAATAGCTTCATGAGCTGCGCCGACACTAGTTCTTCACGACGACACTTGCCGTAAGAAATTACGACTCAACTGCCACTGTTGCATTCTGTAGGTGAGAATAATGAGAACTGTGCGTGTTGTCTGTGTACGTTTGTGGTGTAAGTAACGACAAAGTCCGTAACTAAGCAGCAACTGATGACACGACAAAGTGAAAAATAAATTGCAAAGTAAAAAAAAAGTGGTCATCGCCCAAACTGAGGTACCACGTCAGCATTTGCCTGGAGAAACTGAGAAAACCAACGAAAATCTTCTGCCCGGGAGTAGATATCCAGGTCTGGATTCAAACCAGGCGCTTCCAGAATACAAATTGTGACTTTTACCCTCAAATGGACTTTCCAAACCCAGAACATTGCTGTACCCATAACTACAACCACACACACACACACACACACGTACACACACCTAATTTGAGCTTATTAAAATACACACAATGCATTCACCGAATACACTACCAGGTTGCTGCAATTATGCCGGCCGACAGACGATACTGCAGCATGAAATGTAGGAAACTACGTAGCAAGGCAAAAAGGTTAACAATTCAGACAACATAATTGCCGAAAAACTGGCAGAATGTGACTAGGCAGGCTACCGTACCTCAGACTGCAGCACGGACACGGACACAAAAACACAATTCCGCTAAAATTTAAATGACCGATAGAAATACCGGCAAAGCGACGTTAACAGAAACAAAGAAAAGCACTGAGACTCACAGGAATAAGACAAGACGTCTGCTACCTTACATAGCTAACACAGCACTGGACCACCTATGAGTTTTGACACGATACTATAATTTCTACACGCAACTAAAATGTTAAGCCATCAACTTAATATAATCAGAAAGATTTGGACAAAACCTTACATAAGACATTATTAGGTTGTGCTTGTGTTTGTGCTTGACGGAGAAATGATTGATTATATTATTTATTATTACCAGTGACGTTTACGAGCAGCAGTGTCAAAAGAATCTCAGTAACACACAGAGACTTACACGGACGGACAGAATACAGAGACTGACAATGGAACAAAAAAACCACAGGAGCCAAGAAATTCTGGCGTCAGTTAGAAAAGAATACGGCGGAACGACCGCACGCTGCTGGTTTAAGAACAGGCAAGTCTGATCTTATATTATGATAATAACCATCATCGTCATCATTATTATGATCATGAGCATTTGTTAAACTCTTCTGAAGAAACGAAATGATATAAAAACGTATTTTTTATCGCTTACCTCAGCACCACAGCTCACGGGATGTCGCGGCGGATGCGGGTTTTCTGTGCCGTAAAGCTGTCTGCTCAAGTACGCGATAAAATACTCTGTAGTATGTCCTTCTGACTCGGTGGATTACGCAAAATACTACGGCGTAAATTACTTACGTTCACGTTCCATGAGAACTGCATACGAAATGCATCCAGCAGATAAGTGTATTGTTAAAAAATAAATCATCATCTGCTATTCCCTCGCTATCGGAGACATACGACCGGAGGAGGTTGTACGGATCGACATATGGAGTTATGTAATTACCTGCATCTATACCTACAAACTTACAGCTCATTCAAAAAGCTAAACAATGACTCAGCATGCTCCTCTATTTTTCCAATTTGTCACAATTACTTTCACAGTATGAGTTCACTTACTTTGTATGGCGTGGCGATTAGAGTAGTTGGAAGTTTCCAGTGACTACAAGGAAATTCCACAGTGTGACAGAACAATCAACACCTGTAAAGAAAGAATAACAATCATTTATTAAAAAAGAACCTCAATAAAATTTAGCCGGACGTGACGATGAGATGAATGGAAGTAAACACACAGCAAGAAACTAGCACATGAACACCATTTTCATTTATAGGCATATATTTAAGTAATTGCTCTCACAGAAAATGCGGATGTCCTCAGTGTCAGATTGAGATAAACACCGAAAGGCGTCGAAAAATCGTTCGATAAATTACGAGCATATGCACGTACGATTCCTTGCTATGTTTATTTGCGTCCATCTGCTGGTAAACTGTCTAAATAACGCAGTAGGAAACGTGGCTGACAAGTCTTACTTTCGCTCTCCTGTAATGGAGTGTTTTCAGCTATACTGTAAATAACTGACATGAAGAATACCAGAGGGAGAGACGAATAACATTAGAACACTAATAAGTGAGATGCTAAAAGAATAAGGAAGAAAGTAAAAGCGGCGATAAAAATACATAAATTTATGTAAAATTTTCGTTGAATTTCCAAGGCGAATTACACTAGTTAAGATAAATGCAGAACGCCCACAGAGCCTTCAAGCACGCAGAGTTTGCTTACTGTATTAAAATACGAGATCATTCGCGACGATCCGTTGTCTAATTACACAGTAACATGGGGACACAGGTCTTTAGGCAATTAGTTACTTGAGCTCTTTGGAAACTTTGGTGGCGTCTCTTCTCACACTGTAGCCTAAAGGGATAAGCACGAGAGCCAATAAGCCAATAGAACCAGAAAACCAGAAAGGGGCACCGAAAGTGAGCAGACAAAGACAAATTACCAAACTTATAGAGTAAAGCAATCAACATTTCTCAAGCACGAGCTAATTACACGTGTGAAGTCAAGTTAACTTCAAGTCTCCGCGTGTGAAGTTAGCTATTAACAGAATTCGTATATTCATATAAACAACGGAAACTGGGTTTACTGCAAGGTATGTTTCTATGAGAAGGCAAATGAATGTACGGGGTGTTCTTTGTGTATTTGAGGTCTACTTAACGAAATGCCAGTAGCTCAGATAACGTAACATCCAATAACAGGATGCTAGTGAATAATAAATTGGCTAGGCTGCGGAGGAAAGTTCTCGTTGTGTAAACTGAAGCAAGACCGCTGCATTTGCCCGCAGGGAAAGGAAACCCACGAAGACAGGGTTATCCTACCTCCATGCCCAGATGTGAATACGGGAGATCCTGAATACGAATCAGCAGTGCTGCACACTCGCCCTTGGTTTTCGACAGGAGGTAAAGTATTTGAAACTGGAGTATTGGTTACTCGCAATTCAACAGTCAAGTGTAGATTTAGAACCCGCTCTACAGAAGCGACCAACATAAAACAATCTGGGTAATTAACCAACCTAATGCACAAATTCTTGTTTTATAATAAGTTCATTATATGCCTCTACATGTTTCGAGCACTATGTGCTCATCATCAGGAGGTCAAAATTGTATTATACAGCACCTGGTATCATCACACTCTGTAGGTGGCCGTCCGGTGCACCGAACGGCCACCTACAGAGTGTGACGATACTAAATGCTGTATAATACAATTTTGACCTCCTGATGATGAGCACAGTGCTCGAAACATGTAGAGGCATATAACGAACTTATTATAAAACAAGAATTTGTACATTAGGTTGGTTAATTACTAAGATTATACTGAGATTCACGGTCAGCAAAATATCAAAACAATATAAAACAGCGGTACAAATTACTGACATCATTTTATGTCATTGTTTGTAACGTTCATGTACCATCTCATTACAGATCAGCATAAACCATCCAACTGCTGAGGTTTTGAAGGATTGTCATCAGGGGACATACTCTACATACATACGTAAAAAGCACTTGAGGTTTCAAAACCACTGTTACGGAACACATTTTAATATAAAAGCATTCAGTGTGATAAAGTGTTCTTTAAAATTGGCCTCTTTTAAATTTCGTAAGATGTCAGACTTAACTGGATGTTTGGCGAATCCGTTGCTTGTTAAGAGTAAAATGCAAACACCTTGTCTGATAAATTGCATACCTTATCTAGCAGAAAACTGCTTATTATTACATGTTTATAGGAGCATAATTATACGCAATGTATCCATTAATTGATTCCATTGTTTCCATTGGTTATTTATTCTTAATATATCTTTGTTTATTTGATATTTACTTATTACTCCGAGGTTATGGTTCCACAACGCTAAATATCCTTACTTCTGTACGCATTCGCATAATCATGAAAAGCACCTATTAGCTTTTTCACGCCTGCCTGCTTGTCCGTCCATCTCTGTCCACGAATGAGCTCGGCTCCCACTGGAAGGATTTCAGTGAAATTTGGTACTGGAAAATCTTGTTAAAATTTATCAGAACATCTGCTTTCGTTAAAACGGACAAAATGTCGGGCACTTTACATGGAGACCTGGGTACGTTTTGTTGCTCTGTTCGAGTCAGGTGGTCTTAGCCTGTTAGAAAAGACGAGGAGTTCTAAACATTACGGAAATTTTTAACTCAACCATATTAAAAAGAACGCATTGTTTTAAGTTTCCATGGCAACGTCTTCAATATTCACTGTTGAGAGCGACATATAATGGAGTAAACAACAAAAAGAAACACGTTGAGATTACATGGCACAAGTCGTTACGCGAACACGCCACAATATTATATTATACGTACATTTCCTGTGCTATCACCATACATTTCATTCTCATGCTAATGTTTTCACTATAACCTTCTCGATTCTATCTGTACTGCCTGTCACTGACAGTTGAACTTCCCACGCTCATTCAGTAGCTGCCAATTATTAGGCCTATTCTGCGAATATGCCTGCAAATTACGAACAAAAGTGACATATTTCAGCAGGTAAATTGTGCACCCGTATTCTTATTCTAATATCGCTCGCAGATTCAATTCTGACAGCTGCAGCAGTCACATTATTATTGATACCAAGCATTCAGAACGCACGGACGTGGAAATGTTCTCAGTGCGCTGGTCGGCACATTATCATCGGTCATCAAATTTATGAGAATTTTCCGTCCATTAAGTTATTGTGAACAATACTTCACATACTGCACAACTGGATGCCTGCATAATCCCAATGGTCAAAAAAACTTCATTCATACATTTACAAAGCGATAAGTGATCATACTTTATGGCTTCCTTGCACCAGAGCAAAAAAAAAAAAAGACTTGTGGTGCAATACGAACTGTTAGTCAGCGTCCGTAAGTTTAAATATGAAGGTACAGGAACATTTCCATTAAACGTCGTATTATCACTTCACTCTATAGCCCAGTGTTCATTTACTTCTTGTACAAATGGCGCTTCATAGAATTGTTATAATTTCATCTTCATCATCCGTCACGAGTTTGGCTTTGATACATGTTTCGGCTTGAATGATATAATCTTTCCCTCCAGAAAACCTTGAGGTCCAAAAGTTAGCATAGGTCTCTTCGAGATAACTACCGGACCCGCTCTGAGGTTCAGCTCTGTCCCAGGATGTTGCCAGGTCGTGAAGTGACCAACTCTCTATCATGTGCAGTGTTAAAGAAAAACTTCTCAGTTTATCTTCGCTTCCCATACGACTACATGGAGTGGCGCCAATTTACTTTTCGCTGTTACATAAATGAGTAAGAACATCATTAACACACACACACACACACACACACACACACAATATTTGTTGAAATATTGTTTTCGATATATTGAACGCAATGTTTTTTACCTCATCTTGGTCTCCTCTTTTACTCATAAACAGTGCTATATTATCTGTAATAAATGGACATAAAGACGAAAGAATAACGCTAAACAGCCATAAGAAAGGTGTAAACGCTTGAGAGGCGACTCTGACCACAAAGTAAAATTGTTACACAACTTGACTACATAAACTAGCGTGACTCAATACTGAACAATAAAGTAGTGAATTTCAGTCATTCCCCGAAGTCCAATCTACTTCCAACAGTCAACTTAAAATATCGTCACTCCTTTAGACTGCGATCTCTCATGAGTCCAATTTTCATGCGGCTTAGAACACAAAATTTCTAGGCATTTCTACTTACACAAAATACTCTCTTGTTCATCAGAACCTTTCCCCAACAACTTCCTACTTCAGCTTTTCTGTCCCCTACTAAAAGATCAACTTTCGAAGTTTCAATGAATGCTTCATATGTAGTTCTTGTTTCCCCTACATGTTATTATGGGAGCCACCACGACTTCTGCTATAGCAGACTGACTGATGACAAGCCCAAAGCGTTAAGCTCTCGTAAAAGAATTTCTGCTTCACATTCCCTACCTGTACATCTGTCTTAGGTACAAATATCCACATCAGCAATTTTTTGTTTCAGACACTGTCGATTTATCTCCTTTCTTGTTTGTGACAGACAAGCAAGTTTCACATGCATACAAAACAAGTAAAATTGCTGTTTTATATCTTCTTTCTTTGAGGGTGTGGGAAGTTGTCGGAAGGAAAGAAGATAAAGAGTTCTGGAACTGAAAGGTAGCACAAAAGTCCTCAGTTTATCCGCTCCAATTTTCACCATTAATCCCATTTTACGATGGGTGTGCCAATCTGTAACGAATTCCATTAAAACTGAAATTGGGGGATCTACATTTTAATCAGGCTACTTGAATTTTGGTGCATAAAGAATAAATGTGTCAAATTTTGCAAAACAGCGACATTATTTCGCCAGTAAATTTGGTGTGTGTATCGCGGTCACTTACAATTTGATTTTGAACCAATCTACGGATAAATGTTAAAATTAACAAGGAAACCCACAAGTAATTTCGTTGAGAATTTAGTTTGTCTTTTCACGAAATAATAAAGGTTTTTTCTGTAAATTATACTTCATATGAACTTCGACTTTAACTTTCTCCATTTTACCAAAACTCTCTCAGTGAAGAGAAAGTGTGTAAAAAATATTAAATAAAACATTCATGTGCACAATTTTTATGGGAGACTTATTTACATGTAAGACACTTCCAATGAAAAGCAAGATAATTTTTCTCACCGCGGTGTCATATGACTGCCATTCGTTAGCTTAGTAAAAAATTTGTAAAACCATTATACTCTCAAAATATGCACAAGGTGCTAAACATATATTATAGGGGTAAAAGTAAAAATTTGGGGAGCTAAGAAGAAACTAAGTGAATTTAAATTATATGAACAGTAGGTCAACAGCAAAAATATTAGGACGTAAGGTACAACGCGATAAAAAATTAAGTGACTATTTTTTAAATAATTTATGTAGACGGATTTTAATTATTGTCACAGCGTAATAAACCCAATATATCTAAACTAATAATAAGATCTCGCTCACACTATTGTTTCCTCTAGGGGCATCCTGAATTCGTGAGTGATAAAACGTTTGATGCTGGCTGATGAAGAGTGTACAACAGATGGGGCAGATTGATAAGGGAATTTGTATAGAACTGTTTAAAAACCAGGGCAGCGGCTCGAGATATGTATCATGACACCACTTAGAGTCACGTTTATTTTATTGTGTCAAACTCAAAGACCTAAAGAAAAGTTGCGTGGATTAAAATAACTTTCCACTTTCTCTGTAATGTCTTTTCAGATATATTCTTCGCTTCTACAGCTAGCGTGTTATGGTCGAGATGCATGCAGAGGCTTAAGCAGATACAAAAGTAAAGTGTCCATTACATGTTGAATAAAATCAAACTAAAAAAATAAATATACATTAACATAGGTCCCCTGTATTACATTCCATGAAGATCACTTTAGTAAAGTGCACCCTAGAACAGGCCACGAAGGCCTATACGGGGAGTAGTTCTAGAGCTCTAATCCTTCCTTAACCTCGGCGCTAGATGGCAGTGGGTGGTCAGCGCCACACCCCGGCCGCTTTGCACGGGAACGAATCGGCACCCATTGTATAGGAGTTTGGGTGGCTTCCAGGGCCGGTCTGGACGGGTGCGGAAAATCTCGCCCCCACCGGGATTTGATCCCCGGACCGCCAGCCCGTAGCGAGTCGCTATACCGACTGCGCTATCCTGGGCCACGATCCCTTCAGTAGTTACCGGATATTGATATGCGGATAGACGTCCACATAGACGAGGTGCAGATCAGTAATGCAGTTTTGCAACTTGCCGTTGAGAAGGCGATGCAGTAGGCGTAGCAGTAACAAGAGTAGAAAGCTATTACTGTAAAGGTACAGTCTTAAGTCATGTAAAACTACTTGCATATGCAGTTTAATTAATATACATGTAATAAAACGTCGTAACAAAATCAAGAATTTGCGCACAATAGCGAAGCACGAATTTGGAATACATGTGTAATCGTAAGGGTTGTTTGACCGTGCATCTTCCTCATAAAATAAAGTGAAATGCCAACTTGATGCAACTAGGTAATTTTATTGATGTGTTCTTAGCTAGACATGTTTCGGGTACATACGCTCCTCATCAAGAGCATTAAATGTTGAGTTGCAGCGTATGGTTTTATGCATCGAGTTTTTGGATGGGTGGTGGTCTTGAGAGCCGCTGCGTAGGTCGTGTGTACGGTGCGGATGGTGCCGTCCACCATCCTCACCGTACACACGACCTATACAGCGGCTCTCAAGACCACCACCCATCCAAAAACTCGGTGCAGAAAACCATATGCTGCAACTCAACATCTAATGCTCCTGTTGATGGACGTATGTACCCGAAACATATCTAGCTAAGAATACATCAATAAAATTACTTAGTTGCATCAAGTTGGCATTTCACTTTATTTCACGTGTAATCGTACTTCACTGAAGCCACCCTTTTTTGTTATTTTGGTATCTTTCTCAAATTATTTCACTTCCCCAAAAATTCCAGCTATTTAAAAGCTATTGTTTTTCAAGAATTCACGTTTCATTTCCAAACATTTTTCTCATCTGAACTTTGTCATACAGAATAGGTAAAAAAATATTTAAGGACAGCTTCAAAGTATGATACAATACCGCTACTTATTGCTGTAATATGAACAAATTGACTCGTATGTAAGAATCATTTGCAAGAAATGAAAATTTAAATATGAAATAAAGGAAGAGAGATAAAACGAAGAATATCACAATCAACGTAACTTTAGTCGACCTCAAATTACTTTACAAATAAAATACTTCAGGCTCGTAGAATTATCTATTCAGTTTAATCGCTTGATTGCAAAGATGTAAGAATAATTTTAATCATATATCCTGTCCCTGGACTCGAACAAAACAGTGTCCCGGTACTGCGGTCGGTTTACTATTCAGTCACTGACTTGTGTAAAAAGTTGACTTACCCAGTAGGTTTACCATCAATTGCAAAGAATTCCAATTCTCAGAATAATAAACAGTGTAATATAACTGGAACTCAGCAATTAAACAAAACGTTTGAAATTAAACGTTTGATCCTATTTAAGGCAGTATCGTCAATTCAAAGCCTAAACTTTAATTAAAATATTTGGAATTCTTGAATGTGATACTGTAGGACACGTACGTTCGTCACTGACTCGATTCACTAAACATCAGACGAATATTTACCAAGCAGAGAATGCCGTTCATCCACAAAACCATGCTAATGGGATTTTTATTGCGTGTTTCATTTTCAGGTAAAGTAGTTTCATACATGAAATGTTGAAAAATCCCTCTGCACGATCCACAGATACACCGCTGCAAAACGTTTTATATGTACACACATACACACACACACACAAACTGGGCATGGCCAACTTTTGAATGACAGATTACGAATAGAAAAATGCTCCCGGACATGTATTAGGGACTCAGAACATCACTGATGGAACGCCAAACAATATTCCTAATAAAGCCTCTACCTGCCATTAATTCCATCTACCGTTGTAGACATGAAACCCAGGTCAAACCAACGGAACGCAACCACCAATGTTAGTTGATTTGCGATGTTTAGTTTTCAAACTACATATATTGTGTAACTAATACAGCAGCTGTGACAACACCGTGGCGACAATTGCACCCCTAGTTTAAACTGGTGGACAACAACAAGTCTATTCTTAGGTAATTTAAGCCCACAAAATATGAATTCTTTGAATGATGCACACGGCACAAAATTTTGTATATTGGCAACAATTCACGCTTTCATTCTTGATCACCTAAAAACGTTTCTTTAAGTAGGATAAATGGGCTATTGTGTCGAATGGAACGACGATAGTACAAGTAAGTAACGACATGCGAACGATGCGTGGGAAGCGATCGTGCCTAAATTCATGGTTTTAACCCAGGATTAACTAGAAGGAGAAAAGCTGTGGAACTACTCAGTCTACGGCGATAACTTGCAGGGATTCAAAGGCCAGATTTTCTTAATACGAAGCACAAACGCTAAATACACTCCCATCAGTTCGACCTGCAGCGCCCTATTTATGTCAAGCTGTTGCAATCGGTGCACGTTCCCTAAATATTTAAAGACTAAATACCAACGGACATTTCTTTCCGATTTTTCCAGCCTTCGCCAGTTTGACCTTCTGATTACCTAAGAAATCTGGAAAACACAACTACATCCCAGTAGTGCGGCATCCATCGTTTACTTTCTAGACTCATGTGGAGCACTCACAAACTTCTGCCCCAAAACGCGCCGACCCAGAAGTCTATTTCGCTGTACATAATTCGTTAAGAGTTCTTTTGGATCAAGAGGCTTGGTAGGTCAGTTTATGGACTTCATATACCCCGACTTCAACTTCATTACTACTATTAAGACTATTATTATTATTATTATTATTACAGTGTGTATTATCTCAGTCATAAGGTACTATAGTCCCAATGAACACACGTGATTTTCAAGTCTTTTATACATTCTATTGGAATTACTACACAGAAAAAGAAATGTTAAACTGGCATTACGTATCACAGATTCTGTCTGACGAATTCCTTAAGATACACTGCGGTATGAAAGTTATGGCAACCAATACCTTAACAAATAGACGTACTCAAATAAAATGGACACGTTCACTTGGTTATTTAAATAAATAAACTTTACGCACAGGATAAATGTCCAGTCAGTACTATTACAGAGCCACATCAAACTTCACTTAATGCTCCATGTATTTACTTACCAGTTTCAACAATCCAGGATTCGTCATCATGCACTTAAAATCCTCAAATTTTTTAAATTACACACACTGATCATTCAAGCTATATATAAAAATTATCACTGGTAGATGTATATTTATTTTTTGAACACCTAGTCACCGATGCACATTTATTTACACGACTGAACTCGATTCATCTTTGACTCGCGACACATAACAGTACTCATAATGGCTTCCATCTAAAGTCGTTTCTAGAAGCTTGGAGAATGTTGTAGGAGCATATGAATGCCATACGATACATAAAAGCAATCATTTCATTGGTCTAGTCCACATGACGCATCGGTATACCTACACCTCTGCCACCCCTCTGTGTCTGCTTGGCAGGTAACGGGGCAGTCCGTATGACGTCTTTGTTACGCAGTTGGTTTTCCACCCTCTACGTTTTAGCATGCCGTGGTTGCTACGTAACGAATACAACTGAAAGCTTACACAATTGAAACGTCTATTATACAAAAAATTTAGCAATTATTCATTTGGTTCAATTAATTATTTTACTCAAATTATAGTAAATTTTGGACTGTAACGCAAGATATATATCCTCCAGGCGAAGTATAGACTCTGAAAACGTGATTTATTTCTAAATAATGTTAGGTAGCCCATCTGCTTACGTATGTAACGTCAGTAATATCAGTATGATTTTTGTTTATATATTATTTGGACAAATGAAAAGTTAAATCTGCCTCAGGTACTTGGAGGTCTAGCTCCACACTATCTTAACCTCGGAACTATACACTCTCCGGCCCCGTTGTTCACAGGGAACAACATCGCCGGTACCCATTGAATAGGAGGCTGGCTGTACACTAGAACCGATATTGACGCTTTGGGGAAGATATAAACTTCTTGTCCCTGCAATAAATAGAAAAAAAGAAGCATCGGCTGTCTAGCAAGTAGCCTAGCCACGATGCAGACTACGCCTCGGGTGCACTAATCCCAGGTGCCAAGACGGTCGCCCGACTAAATTCTTTACCTTGGCACCTAATATTTGTGGGTCTTTAGTGCTGAACTTGCTTCAGGTTAACCATCTGGCGTCTAGAATTTTCAGGCAGCTCAAAAATTTTTGTAAAACTTGTGGACTGCGCTACTGAGGCTACATTTGTCGTCAAGTCTTCAGCAAACATTAGTACGGTGATCAAATCAAGGAAAATAAGAAGGCCGGGACGTACAGACGTACCGAAGAAAATGAACTACCGAAATTTCAAGGAAATAGAATCATTTTGGTTCAAATGGAAAGATATGGGCCTTAAGGAAGTGAAATATGCCGGTTCGGACTGGATTCAGCTGACTGAGCAGAGACCAGTGGCCGGCTCTTTTGATCACGATGATGTCCATTCGGGTTCCATCCGTAGCGAGGAATATCGTAACCAGTAGGGTGACAGTAGCTGCTGATTACTGTGTTCCATGGACTCTGGTACTGAAATTGGAAACACAGCTGTGGACACACGGCTGGGCCTGCAAAGACGTGACGTCATCCAGGTGAATCGGGTGGTCAAGTGTTAGCAAACTTTTAATAGCTGAGGGTTGTTCGACCTTGCATCTTTCTCATGAAATAATGTGAAATGCCAACTTGATGCAACTACGTAATTTTATTGATGTATTCTTAGCTCGACATGTTTCGGGTACATACGCCCATCATCAGGAACATTAAATGTTAGGTTGCAGCGTATGGTTTTATGCATCGAGTTTTTGGATGGGTGGTGGTCTTGAGAGCCGCTGCGTGGGTCGTGTGTACGGTGCGGATGGTGCCGTCCACCATCCGCACCGTACACACGACCCACGCAGCGGCTCTCAAGACCACCACCCATCCAAAAACTCGATGCATAAAACCATACGCTGCAACTCAACATTTAATGCTCTT
>Ga0123352_10013412_pt1 | contig 13009 bp, 5 predicted proteins | sample TergutLab28metaG_FD_89700 | JGI IMG/M metagenome (GOLD analysis project Ga0123352, IMG submission 89700) | Labiotermes labralis P1 segment gut microbial communities from Petit-Saut dam, French Guiana - Lab288 P1 | ecosystem: Host-associated > Arthropoda: Insects > Digestive system > Gut ... | reverse complement strand
GTGCGGTAATGAACCTTCGGGTTCCGTGAAATGCGGGGAATTTCTTGACTAGCTGCAAACCAGTTAGCTTCTCAAGAAGGACTCTGCACCATGGAGTAAGTAAGTAAGTAAGTAAGTATATATCACGTGATATATTTTCCTGGCGAAACAAATTGCAATCGGAAAATAATTGTCAAGATGCATATTCGTTATCTGAAATTGTAACAGGGTGGTTCCAAACAATGAAGAAGTTTTCTTTTTTAAAATTAATCTACCCTACCTCTCTCCCAAACTGCGCACGAACTCTCCTCTATGATTATGGACTGATTATTTTATCCATTGCCAAACACTTAGACGGCACATTATCTTATATAAAGTACATACCACGAATTACGTTCATACTTATTTTGCCTTCATTAAACCAACGCTGAATGCACCATCTTTCATACACAAATTCACGCTTTTGGACTAATACTCCGACGCCTTTCGGCGCCCGTCTTCACCATCTTCAGGGATTAACAACTCATAAGTTAACTTTTCAACACGTCGATTGGTCTCAAAACACCTGTCCGACCACGTGTTGCAGAAATGCAGTCATTCACTCACGATACACAAATTCTGAATCTTCGTGTTGGTCCCCCCGACGATTAGTCGTTAAAATTACTTTAGCACTAAATATTACAAACGCGTTATTTTGAAGTATTAATAGAGCACCGCAATTTATATTGTCGCAGTTCCTCTGCTGCGGTATTGCGCGTCACGCTGGTTAAAGGATGAAACACTAAAGATATCCAAATGCTGTTTCTAAAGCTGTTTTTACTGTCCCAGATACATGTGGAATGTGAGCGTCGTTGCTTTTGTCTTTAAGGCTTCCTATATATGTCGTAGGATGCATACATTCCGAGCTGGAAGCTGCCTTTTAAATTCTGTACTTCTCTATTTTATTTTATGTGTGTCAGGGAATATTTCTCAGGTTCCACCGTGGTGCGCAATACCGCAACAGAGGAACTGCTACAATATAAATTGCGGTTCACTATTAATATTTAAAAATCATATTTTTGAAATTATAAGGTTTCATGTAATTTAAACGAGTAACCGTCGAGGCAACCATCATGAAATTTCAGAAATGGTGTATCGTGAGTGAATTATTACATTTCTTCAACAATTTGTCGGACAGGTGTTTGAAACCAATTTGACGTTTTGAAAAGTGAACACCTGAAATAGTACTCCCTGAAGAAGACGCCGACAAGCTCCGAAACGCGTCGGAGTATGAGTCTAACATCGTGACTTTGTGCATGAAAAATTTTGTATTAAATTTTGGTTGAATGAAGGCAAAATAAGTTAGACAGTAAATCATTATTTAATAAGACGTGACTAGATATAACCTGCAAAACACGACACGACGGCCAAAACACATTCTGTGTGTAGGCCTAAAGCACAATAACAAAATACACTTTACCTATATTGACTGTTATACACATATTCCGTGAAGTTGCCTTCCACATATAAGTTTTACTTTCAAGTACTGCACAGTATTGTAACATCGTGGCTCCCTGATAATGGCTACTATAAGTAGCCGAAACATGTAGAAGCGTAAAAGCTGCTTTGTGCAGTAGATTGAAGTAAAAATTTTATGTGACATTTTACTAATTTCCGTCTTTCTTGTAAATGTAATTTATGATTAATTTCATGAATTTTCAGCAGCTCAGACACGTATCGGCTAATGTTCGCATATTTTGTGGGAAGAATATAAAAGGACGTTCCTTTGAAATGTTTATTGTCTCTTCCGGAAATTGGCTTTGAAATGTTTATTGTCTCTTCCGGAAATTGGGTGGAAAAACTACAAAAGGCTGCAAAGCAACTCAGGCAGAGTACAGTCTCCGGATTGTAACCAGTGACTTTCTGAAGCACGAGTACTAGCCATTCGACCACAAGATCTAGTCACATTCACATAGCATACTCGTGCATCACGTCGCAAGACGAGGCTCCAGATTCGAGACAGGGTTACGTAAACTTTTGCCTGTAGCAGAGGACAAACTATTGTCAGAAGGACAGAGTCATGGCTCTCAAGATGTGCACTCATACTAACAATAAATTCCGTTCAGTTAAATTTACTGGTAAATTTACTTTGCTTTTCTGCTAAAACTACTTCATATCGTTCGGTTATGAGACTATCAAACAGCCGTTTAACGACAGAACAACTCCGAAATTACTGAGAATGTTAGTATATCATATGAAATTATAATATTCTTCCCTGTTTGTCTTTCAATTTGTATTTCCTGTTTCACTTTTCAAACAAAATAATTTATGTTCTTGCAACATGACGTGGAATTTTAGAATGTCCTTCGTATGTGCAACCGGTGCAATAAACAGGGACCCGAATTACTGGACAGCCTCTGTTCAAAGGTGGACCGGGTAGCTCTGTCGGTATAGCGACCGGCTACGGGCTGGACGGTCCGGGGATCGAATCCCGGTGGGGGCGAGACTTTCCGCACCTGTCCTGACCGGCACTGGGGTCCATCCAGCCTCCTGTACAATGGGTACCGGTCTTTCCATGGGTAAAGAGCGGCCGGGGCGTGACACTGACTCCTCACTCCACCTAGTGCCGTGGTCAAGAAAGAGTAGAGCTATATCTCTACCCACCCCATGGGACGTACGGCCTGTACAGAGCCTCAGTGCTTGTACAAGGGTGCACTTTACACTTTTTTACTTCCGTTCAAAGACAAGCAATTCTATTTTTTTTTTCATCTCACAGGATGTAAAAGCTTTGCTTTCGGATAATATCGCTCACCTTAACGACAGTTTTTGAAAGTATTCTATTACATCTGCTTTTTTGCTCGTAACAGCTGGTGGATGCTTGCGAGTCCGTTTTAGACAAATAACGTACAAATTAAAGACTGCTTCCATATTTTTTTTAGAAAAATGTTAATAAACTTAATATCGCACTTACAAAATTAGACGATTTTGTCCACTGAAACCACTGAGTTAACTTACAATTGACGTAAAGCTACGCTGTAGCGAACGGCATTTCAAACTTCATGCATTTCAAGCTACAATGCAATTTATTGCTACCTTATTCACAGTCCACCACCGATCCACATCCTATGCTTTCCTGTCCCAAAGATCCCATCCCAGTAGGCTTGACGACAAAATGGTTGTTTTAATTCCTCACTCCTGTCGCGCGTACCGGAGAGAATTTGTATTAGGGATTCCTATTTACAGAAATGTATTATTAAATTACAATCTCTGCTCGCCTGCATATAGAGATGACAAAACTTCACCAAGCGTACTCCTAGTGTTAAAAATTTTTTTCGGAATTTGCTTTACAGTGTCAGTAATATTCTGTGCAGCAAAGGGCATTGGGACCCTGGTGACCTTCCCTGTACAATAACGCAATCAGCTTTATTGGGTAGCAGTTGGACAGTTTTGTAGTTTAGACTTCTAGCGCCATGTGTAGAACCTCGAGTCTATTACAAATAATACTGCCCTCCGTGTATGTGCTGCCTAATGGCACAATTTGCATCCATCTAGCGTCTCTTACTGAATCTACGGAGTAACATGAAAGGAAGGGTGGTGGGATTTACTAGCACTAAGGCCCGTATAACTATCTACATCAACATTTCCACACTCAGCCCTTTTTCACATCCTTTTCCCATGTATGGCCTAATTATTAGAATGAAATTTTAAACGGTATTGCTTAAATAAGATGTAAAAATTTATACCATACGAAATAAAATATTGATGTTAGAAAATTAAATGTCAAAATTGTCTTTCCCAATGCGTTACGAAATATCATTTTTAGGCAATAATGACAAAAATAAGATCTGGGTACTTTTTTTCCTGTTGCGCAATTCTGTTACTGACATCTAGTTGAACCGTTCGCTAGTAACATAAAAAATAAATCCAGTAATACTCTTTCAAAACGCATTTAGAGTGTCCGGCTTGATGCAGAAATTAATTCAACTTCATGATCCAGAAGCCTTTGTCTTAGGGAAAGAATTTCCTTACGTATGTCGTAGAAGATTTTAAGTAAGTAGAGTATAGTTTATTTTGACAAAATTGTCTGCAATAATATGTAAAGAATTTCAAAATTATACATTTTCTTTAGAATTGAAGCTAACACTTTGAATCAGGTCCATAGAAATAAAGCTTTTTGTTTGTTGTAATTAGGCCCTAACTAAAAATTCTTTAGGAGTTAATACTATTGACTTAACTTGAGGCGGTTCTTCCGGCACCAATACCCTACTTAAACAACATTTCAACTCTGATTCCTTAAGATGTATTTTATAATATTTACGTATGTACATGTACTGACTGTGACTCAACATTTTGACATTATTACTGCACTGACTTATTTATGTGTTTCCTGTGCAGTTTTATCCATTCATATTTAGCTTGTTTTGATTTCAGTTTGTTAACAAGTATTTAGCATTAAAAGTAGAAAATTTTAATGGTTAAATTTATTTTTGTCATGTGTAATCATCTTCCCTGACAAAGGAACGATAACTTTAGCAGACTGTTACTTATTGTTTGTTTAAGACTGTTCCAAAAGTTGTGGGCTTTTTTATGAGTTTTATTTCCTTGATTCTATTCTTACGAATAGTTCAGATTATCACCATTTGGACCTGGAATTACATACGGTAAAACACTTGATCGAATACCTCTCTGAGCAAGTGACTATTCAGCATCTTCAAAATGGACATTGAGCCAGTTCCCCTGAACGTCCTAACTACAGTCCTTTCCCTAAAACTTATTCTGAAGACATTCTCAATTTATTTCAGTAACTACTATACGTTATAATACAGGGGTTTGATTGGTGGGTAGGTATAGGTCTAGCGAAGTTATGACTGCATATTCCTGAAATTACCAACTGGAATTTTCTGTGCTGATAAGGCCAGTGTTTTTCAGTCCAGTAACAGCACAAAGATGTAACTCACTAGCTCCAAGTAGTACGGCCTGTCTTGAGAAACTAATATTCACCCAGATACTCAATATATACTATAGGCCTATTTTTATGGAAAGAAAATTTTAACACCATTCCCAACGCACGGCCAGAAGTTTATATTCTGGACCAAATTAATCCAATCCACGTCTTTTCAGTCTATTTTTCTGGACTTATGTTAATGTTTTATTCTCACCTAAGCCCCAATTTTCTAAGCCATCTTTTTTCTCCAATGTTTTCGCCAAACCTTTCTTTGCACATCCCCATTCCTATACATTTCATTCCTCACATCTCATCCTACTTGATTTCATTGCATTATACATAAGTAGCGAAGAATAAAAACTATGACGTAGGTCTCTGTGTAAGCTGAGGGTGTTTGAGATCATGGTGTTGAGGAGAATATCCTAGGTGGGACGAGGTAACGGGGGAATGGAGGAGACTGCATAACGAGGAGCTAAGTGGTTTGTATTCCTCACCCAATATTGTGCGGGTGATAAAAACGAGAAGAATGAGATGGGGTGGGCATGTGGCGCGTATGGGTGAGGAGAGAGGGTGTATAGGGTCTTGGTGGGGAAACCGGAGGAAAGAGACCACTGGGGAGACCTAGGCGTAGATGGGTGTATAATATTAGGATGGATCTCCAGGAGGTGGGATGTGGGTATATGGACTGGATTGGGCTGGCCCAGGATAGGGACGGGTGGCGGACGCTTGTGAGTGCGGTAATGAACCTTCGGGTTTCATAAAATGAGAGGAATTTCTTGACTAGCTGCAAACCAGTTATCATCTCAAGAAGGACTCTGAACCATGGAGTAAGTAAGTAAGTAAGTAAGGTCTCTGTGTTTGATAGGTGTCGGTTATAGAATACGTGTATTTACTGTTTTACATGAAAGTTTGATTGTTGTAAACGTAATTCTGTTCACATTTCGGAGCGTAATATTTCAAGTTGGATACAATCAATACCACTTCTGCGAGAGACATTAGATACACAATCACTAATTTTGCCTCATATTACGGCCCGGTTCGAAGGGCACAACTTTAACCGATATAAGGACTTCCTGATGACGACACTCAAGCAGTGGCGAAAAGTGAAGGAGATTGCGTGTCTGATGTGTTCACATTTCAGTGCATATAAGGTTTGGTACGACAGATTGGATTTTGCATCATGCACGGTACGCGAAATGTTAAGACTCATACAATGTTGAAAGTGTTGTTTTGAGGCGTTTACCATAAGCGCACGCTTCTTCGACACGTGCTACTCTTCTTCCAATACTGCTTTCAGTAACACTTCTTAAATGTAAGAATACTGGATGAAATAAAAATTAATTTTTACATTGTTTATTCTGTGTGTTATGATGAAGTAAATAACTCGAGAACGCAACAAATACACTGTTCTAAAATTTATATGTATAATGTTTGGCATAGCTTCTGTAAGTTTCGGGGCTATTATTTCGCGATCTTCAGGCAGCCGACACCAAAACACACTAAACATAAGTGTATTTTGGTGTTAATAGTGCAGAATGTTACAGGTGATGGTTATTATTATGTACATAAATATAATATAATGTTCGTAAAAGAATAATAATATGATCTCTATATGAAACATCCCCGTTGATGTAATATCGATTTAACTAGTAATAATAAGTTTCCTTTTCCCATATGGTTAAAAATTGCACTGTTCTACGTTGTAATTATTCTTTGTGTTCAAACATCTATTCTTCCCTCATCCAAGCAGATACCTGCCCTCTATGTTGTGTATTGTATGGCGTGTATCGTGATACTGTCCATGTAGGATCTAGTGACACTAAAACAGCTCTAATTCCAGGTACTTAGGTTTCCAATGGCACTAACACCGTTGTTCCATAGTCATTCGTCGTTTATGCAGAGATAGCAAAATGTACCCATTAGTACTAAGAGCGATTATCTGATTCTAACTACTACTATTGGTACTATTGATGATGATAGTAATAATAATAATAATAATAATAATAATAAAATTAGAGTAGGTGGTCAGAATACGTAGGGCGCTGGGAAAGATCGTAAATGCGCCTACAAATTTTAAGGGGAAGTACTAAAGAGCAGAGGGGAACGCGGTAGCACAGTGGTTAAGGTGCTGTGCTACAAATCGGGAGGTTGCTGTTTCGATCCCAGATGGTGTCATTGGAACGTTTCATTGGCATAATCCTTCCGATCGCACTATGGCCCTGGGGTCGACTCAGCTTCTAACAGAAATGAGTACAAGGAGTATTTCCTGGGGGTAAAAAGCGGCCGGTGCGTAAGGCTGACAACCTTACCACAATCCTGGGCCATTGTCACGTAATCTGGGAACCTTAACTTCGTGGAACCCTCTGGGCACCTCTAGTCTGTAATGGGACTGATTTACCTTACTAAAGGTCAGAGACCACTTAGAGAAGACATACGTGTAGGTAGGGTCTATGTTGAATTAAATCCATTTTGTTGAGAAAGGTTCACTGTTGCTTGTTGTGAACACGATAATCGAGCTTCATGTACTGTGATTGGAGAGGAACTTCTTGAGCACCCTTTTTATTATCCTGTTTTCGGGGAAGAGTATGCTGCTTCAAGTGATTTAAGTTGTTACTTACTCAGCGAGCCAGTCAGTCAGTCTGTAAAGTAATATGGCTGCTGGAGGGTAGATGACTATTCCTATCAATTGTATAACATATTGTAACAACCAGAAGTCATAGAGTTTAAATATAAATTTACTCCATATCCGTATTTGTAAGATTGCGTGACTCATCAAAATGTTTGCCATACTTGAATGTTATTTGAAGTTCTTTCGGAATAACGACACTTAAATATTTGGAAATAATTTGCATATTTTTACCACACTCTTGTTATTAGAGATATATAGAAAATCTGGCGAAGTTGGTATTGTGAAATACAACTCCCCGGAAGATGGTAGATTTTTTCGACGTCTCGGGGAAGCGTCCTGCCTCCTTCCGGAAATCATCGGAAAATGTGTACATGACTGCACGTTCTCACAATCTTAACACAAAAAATAGTTCGATCTTTACTCTACTAGGAACAATAATTGCCCAAACATGGGTCATGTAGTTGCAATGGGCACGGTTCATACAGATTATTCTATTTGTGTGTGTGTGCATGGCATGAGAACCCACATAATTCTGCTATCTACTTCGAAATGGTGACTTTATGTGGATGAGAATAGAGCTTTATTCACTAAAGCATATTGTACTTCCATATTGTTACATGGCACACGGCTTCTTCCTTTCGGTTCTGCCACTAGTTTTCTTCCGAACTTTGAAAGTGGCAGTGCCTTGCATCCACACTTGGAATCAGCCATCATCAGTATTTCCTAAAGTTGCTTTCCTTTTGTTTTGCCTTTACCGTGTTGTTCTCCAAGATTCTTGGAATTATGATTAAACAGCAGTCTATTGGACGTTTTAGAGAATTAAATAATATTTTCTATTACTAAATCTCTAATATATTAGCATTTCTTATTAATTTTCTAGAGTAATATATTTTGGTGAACAAACAAAATCAAAATCTTCAAGTTAAAAGAAAATATGTATAGTCTATTGCAGGACATATGTCCACAGTTAGCCTCACATTATAATAATGGTGTTTCGTTCAGATAACAGAATATGTTATAAGAGTTATCCTCTGTGCCGTTCAGGATAACAGGTAAGTAAATTGACGAATGAGACCCAGAGGTATATTCTGTCTTATGTATTCCTGATCGCTAGACAGTCAACGTAGGGAACAGTACAGTCACGGGGATGTTAGATGTTACTGTAAGAGTTAAAGAATAAAAAACCAACTAGATGCCACTTGTTATATTTACTTTCCTTCTTAGATACTCAACATGTTTCGGGCATTAATATATCCATCTTCAGGAGTTTGCGACTATGTTTTTGAACTACCACATTGGCTGTATTATTCTTCAGCTGGCAGACCGGACACCACCCCAGCCGAACCGCACCCTTACTCCAATACACAGCAACCCAAGAAAAATACAGCCAACATGGTAGTTCAACAACACAGTTGCAAACTCCTGAAAATGGACATATTAATGTCCGAAACATGTTGAGTATCTAAGAAGGAAAGTAAATATAACAAGTGACATATAGTTGGTTTTTCATTCTTCAAGTATCACAATGATGCACGGTCCAATAAACATCATTTACTCTAACAATCATCTCTCTATCTTCGATCTCAAATAAAAAAACTCTGCTCCAGATGGGAGTTTATTTTACTGATTTGACACCTCAGTGTGTTGTGACATTCTCAGGTACCAGACACGTTCAATCAGAAATAGTAAAAATTAGAGAAAATTTTAAAAAAGGAAACAAATTAATACACACGTGGCAGTTCTGTCTTCGAGACTGTTCGATCTAAAGGACACAGATTTAACTTCATTCATGGTGTTCAAGTACCATAGCAGTTAGAAGGAAGGAATGGATGAGGCACAAAGCGGTTAAATGCAAGGAAGATAATATTGAGGGTTAAATACATGATACCACAGAATCACCGTTGAAATTCAACTGGCCATATCCCTTAGTAAAAGACAGGTCTATATTGGCTGTGTCTGCATTCCTTAGTGATCTGCTCGAAGTGTGCCTCTGAAATGGAAAACGATATCATTTTTCCGGCTTTAAATTGAACGGCTAAAAATTTGCTGCTTCAGATGATATCCAACGACAGGGCAGTGATTCAGTATGACGTGATTTTCTACCCGTGTGAATGAACCTAATAAATTGCTTTGAATATTTTCTTTTTGAAACTTATAAATTAACTGTCAGTGCGATTCCAGCATGCAGTCAACTGTGCTATATTGGTTCTGTGCTCCATGGCCACAAAGAAACGTTATGATCTCGAAGTAATAAACAATCCTGGCAGGGGATCCGCAATACGTCATACGTAGCTCTTGTCTGAAATGTTTGTGCCTTGGTTGTGAATAATATTACATGCAGAGAAAGTTCGTACATTAATTAACTGTCAGCACGAACTCGACTTATCATTAAAATTGAACCCTAGTATGAGGCACAATTTTAGGTAACGTAAAAACAAGTAATCTGTTTCATTCAACCATGTTCTCGTGTGTTTAAAGATTTACTAACTGTGAAGCTAATTTCAGAGAAATTATTGTTTATGTGTACGCCTCCTTCCCATACTTCTTTCACTTCATAACCTTCTGTATTTATCACAAATTTATGAAAAATAAAAATCAAACAGAATGTAAAATAATTTTCAGGGAATATCTGAAGGTAAAATATATTAGTTAGTGAACTTAATTATTTTGCGGTAATTTTATTAGCAATTTATGGTAGTTCATTGACACAAGATAGTGGACTTCCGTACGATAAGGAAATATCAAGGTCCAAAAGAGCTTGAAGTTTCGAACAAGTAACTGTCGCTTTATTAAGGGAATGTTTGTACATAGAAGTTATACGCCTACACTTTTCCTGAAGGTTTTCACAAGGGTATCTTTGAATTAATAAGGGACAAGTATTTATATTGATTTTTGTAGATGAAAAACAGAGATATGTACAAGAATCACAGTGAAAACTAAAGCTATTATATTTGTTCAGACTCTCATGGCTGGTATTGATTATATAGCAGAATGCTGGGTTTCCACGCCGTATAGGATCGTTTATAGAAACTAACGTTTCCGGTGCAGTTTTGCCTCCATCATCAGAGTGATCAAATAAAGGACAGATTTCAGAAATATGTAACAGAATTGTGCAAGACAGTGCTCCTCAACAACCGTGGACTCATCAAAATCGCTTCAATTGTTAGTTATTTATAACTAATTTTGATGGATAAATTTATGATCTAATTTTCCATTATTTCTGCTACGAACTTTAATAATCATAACTTATTACCCAGACACTGATTTCGTAACCTGACGATTCTTCACCCTGTGTTTTTGATATCTGAGCTGTAACGGAACATGAAATAAAGAATGTTTCTCTTTTACAACATATTAATTTGTATTTACCTCCACACTCTTTTCATCATTACCTGAAATAGACCAGGCATTAATAAGCTGAATATTCCGAAACCATATTATTGAGTCTAGAATTAAAGACATTGTTTTTCTCCAAATATAAAAATATCAGATAAAATTTACAAAAGTGTAATTTTTAAACGTGAAAGTGAATAACAACGTTTAAAGACTGAAGTAAAATACAGTACTTCTAAAATTGAAAGTTTTGAAATCAAAACTTCAACCGTTTCCTTAAGGAGCATCATTTGATAATTACGTAAACCATCTCCTCTGTAACGTACCTTTCCCTTCAAGACATCGCGTTTTTCTTTTTTGCTCCAGGTTTGGAGTAAACTGCTGTCGTTTCCCTAAATGTTGTTGACTGATTGATTTCTTGTTAATCAAGAAATTGTTTCTGAGCAGAGGAAAATAACTCTTAGGATACTGTTCAGATTATTTTCTTCCTAAAAATAGTTAATCACCTTTACTTTGAATTCACAAATTATCGAGACCAGATCATTTATATCTCTTATTTTCTCATAATACAAATAAATTTAAACATTTCACCATTTAGACCTCTCACTCTCCTGAACGCACTGACAAAGCTACTTCAATATATCGCTTTTATCTTTTTTTTTATTAACGAGTGTTTGCCATCACCTGACGGAAACTTCACAAAATTTAAGTTTTAAAAGCAACGAAAATAAAGTGTGGGCGTGGATAAACATTTCTCGCGTGACTGAAACGCCCAATTACAAATGCATACAGACTGTACAGTGCGTCTGAGCCTCCAATAAGAGGCACCACTCTCATATACAATTCAAATTAAGCCAGAGGGAAAGTTTGTTCTTTCATCACATATAGTTGACCAAATGAACGTTAAACGAACCTGTATCAATTCATGTGTACCTACATTCCCATGACACATAGTCCACTGAATATCATCAGCATTTACAGAATCCCTCGCAAGCCTGCTCCATTACATGGATATCCATGGTGTCTTGGAAAAATATTTATATTCCAACCACAGTAGCAAGACATGCTTTAATTGTGGCACAAAATTTGAACTGGCTCTCAGAATTAAACCTTTTCACAGTTTGGTTAATTATTTTTGGAACCGTTTTATTGAGTCTTGAGTTTTCTCTCAGTGGCATAGTATTCTTCTGGGATAAGAAGTTGCACTAAAAGAGTAATCTGATTCCAACGTCCGAGGTCATTACTTTCTTTCTAGAACCTATTGGCTTTTGAAGACTAAGACACTGCATTCCCTCCAGACGTCAGGATCTATTTACTTTATAGCAACAATGCATTCCAGAAGAACGGTATTTTGTTATTATATTTTCAATTATTATTACTGAACAGTTTAAAAAATATTCGTGGTTATCAAATTACAAGGGTGCAGACAAAGGTAAAATTGCCTTACCTGTGTTTGTTGTTTGCACCGATCTTATACAGCCTCACACAAAAGAAAACCTGAATGGTTACATAAATAAAAAGATCTTGGCTTCGTTCCCATATTCACACATGGCCAGGACCACACTATATTTCTTCAACATTCATATTATAACCTTCCCTCCTATCTACGCTTAGATCTTCAAAACAGTAAATTCCTTTCAGGTTCTTCGACAGAATCTTTGAACGCATTTTTGTCTCTCCAGTTCGTGTCACGTGTTCTTTCCTTCGGTTGGTCGTCTTATTAATGTTTGGTTGTGGTTACAAATTATGAATTGTATTTTCTTAAGTTTTAGGTTCTTGTGACCGTGCATCATGGAACGTATAGTGGAGAGAGATAAACCAACAAGATGCAACTAATCTGATGTTTATTACCAAACTTCTACCTCAACATGTTTCGGGCTTAATTATGCCCATCATCAGGAGAACAAGACCTGTATTACTGCATACGGTGTTCTGCACTGGTTATGCTGGCTGTGGTTGTGTTGAGCTGGGTCGTAAGCTGCGTCGAACAGTAAGTAACCTTCACACAGAGCACACACCCAACGACCCAGCTCCACACAACCACAGCCAGCACAACCAGTGCAGAACACCATATGCAGTAATACACGGTCTTGTTCTCCTGATGATGGGCATAATGATGCCCGAAACATGTTGAGATAGAAGTT
>Ga0123352_10013407_pt1 | contig 13011 bp, 14 predicted proteins | sample TergutLab28metaG_FD_89700 | JGI IMG/M metagenome (GOLD analysis project Ga0123352, IMG submission 89700) | Labiotermes labralis P1 segment gut microbial communities from Petit-Saut dam, French Guiana - Lab288 P1 | ecosystem: Host-associated > Arthropoda: Insects > Digestive system > Gut ... | reverse complement strand
ATGGCTTCAAAGGTTCCTCGACTTACACCCGTTACCACTCGGAATTCCGTTTCTTTTAACTTTTTGATGTTTTCGTATTTACTCATGATTTTGTATCTCTTTCTTTGTTTCGTTACAAGTCTAGTGCGAGGAGTCTAACGCGGATTGCATGTTGGCACAAAGTGCGTTAGCGACGGGTATCTCATTTCGCATACGACAAATGACGGTGGAGGGGCATCAAAAAAGCCCCTATTAATTTTAATGTTAATAAGAGGCAGATTAGTCATGGTTAAAATATTAAGTTGTATGTAAAAACTATTCATGATTATTTTATTTGCTTGATGCCGCTGCCGTCAGGCATTTCAGCGTTTATTTGGTTGAATTTCAGGCGGTTTAACTCGTCATCCGGGATATTTATGGGGGTACAGTTTGCACAGCCTGCCGTGTGATTAATAGATACATCCTCTAACATACAGTGGAGCTCATAATTGTAAATACAAAGTTTAAAATCACAGTTCAATTTAATCATCCCTTCTTTAGCTGTCTTGTAGATAAATGTTTGTTTTTGATAATAATTGTAAATAAGTATACCACATTATACTTTAAAAGTCCAAATAAATATTGACTTTTTTTTTGGAGGGCGTTATAATGCTTAGGCGTGCGGTGTAAAATGCGCGTGGTATATATAAAGACAGATTTTTAGGCAGAAATGTAGAATAAGGAGGTGTAAAAATGCCGACATTTAACCAACTTGTAAGAAATGGGAGAAAAGACCTTAAGAAAAAGTCAGCGTCGCCTGCTCTTGGGAAGAATCTTAATACCTTGAGAAAAAAGATGACAGATGCCAACAGCCCGCAGAAACGCGGTGTTTGTACGTCTGTTAAGACAGCTACTCCCAAGAAGCCTAACTCGGCTCTTCGTAAGATTGCTCGTGTGCGTTTGTCAAATGGGATGGAGGTTACAGCCTATATTCCCGGCGAAGGGCACAACTTGCAGGAGCATAGCGTGGTCCTTATAAGAGGCGGCAGGGTTAAAGATATCCCTGGGGTACGTTATCATATTGTTAGAGGGGTCTTGGATACCGCTGGTGTAGCCAATCGTAAGCAGGCTAGGTCTAAGTATGGAGCTAAGCGGGCTAAGAAGTAGTTAATCTTTTATTAAGGCTGTTAAGAAAAATTTAAGAATTTGCCTAACACTTGTTTTACAAATCTGCCGTATATAAGGGAGAGTTCCGACCAACACGCTAAAGCGCGTTAGGTCGGAATCGCGCGTTCGCGCGCCCGCCTATGGGCGGCTCATAGATAGATAGGGAATCAAGGAATTTAGGCATGGCACGCTATCTTAAAGGGTAGCGAGTACCGAGGATTTAATATGAGAGACTTCCGCTATGCGGGTCGTGATTAAGGAGGGAAGAATCGTGCCAAGAAAAGGTCATGTCCCTAAGAGGGACGTTTTGCCGGATCCAATGTACAATTCGAAGATAGTTACAAAGCTTATAAACGCTTTGATGTATGATGGTAAGAGAGGTATTTCTCAAAGGATAGTTTATGACGCCTTTGCTAAGGTTAAAGAGCAGAAGGGCAAAGACGCGCTGGAATCTTTTGAGGAAGCTTTGGGTAATATAATGCCTATAGTTGAAGTTAAAGCGAGAAGGGTTGGAGGGGCAACGTACCAGGTGCCTATTGAAATCCGACCGGACAGAAGGCAGGCACTTGGTCTTCGCTGGCTTGTCCAGTTTTCGCGGAGACGCTCTGAGCGCAAAATGGGAGACAGACTGGCGGGAGAAATTATGGATGCCTTAAACTCTTCCGGCGGTGCGGTTAAGAGAAAAGAAGAGACCCATAGAATGGCTGAGGCTAATAGGGCGTTTTCTAGTTATAAGTGGTAGCAACTGTTGAGCTTAGTCAACGGTTTTCGTTGAAATGCTTCTCCCGCTTCGCAGGTTAATCATTTCAACGATGTACGGTAGGAAAAATCAGCTTGCGGCTTTGTCGCGGACAGCTGATTTTCCTCGAGGGGGCAAAGCCCCTCTGCGGATTAGAGTCTGCGACGCTAGATTGCGGTCTCGTGCTGCACGCGCGACCCACTTCCTCCCAATGATGGGAGGGACGTGATGAGGCAGGCGCATAAATTCCGCAGGATGGGCTGTGTCCATCCGAGGAGAATTAGCGGTCACGCCATTTAGGGCGCAGCTAATTCATACCACAAGTAAAACTCGGTTAAAGCACTCGTCGCGAAGCGGCAGATTTAATCGACACTGAAGGAGGTTATTACGTGTCTGGAAGGGCTTTTCCACTTGAGAAAACCAGAAATATTGGCATAATGGCCCATATTGACGCGGGTAAGACGACTCTGACTGAAAGAATACTGTACTACACCGGCCGGACGTATAAATTGGGAGATACCCATGACGGTACGGCCACTATGGACTGGATGGAACAGGAGCAGGAAAGAGGCATTACCATTACATCCGCGGCAACCACCACACAGTGGAATGACAATAGGATTAATATTATCGACACACCGGGGCACGTGGACTTCACCGTTGAAGTTGAGCGTTCTTTGCGTGTGTTGGATGGTGCTATTGGTGTTTTCTGTGCTAAAGGCGGGGTTGAGCCCCAATCGGAGACGGTTTGGCGTCAAGCGGATAAATATGAAGTTCCCAGAATGGCATTTGTTAATAAAATGGACATTATGGGAGCGGATTTTTTTAATGTAGTCGATATGATTAAAGATAGACTTGGGGCAAACGCTGTCCCTGTGCAGATTCCAATAGGGGCTGAGGATACTTTTAAGGGTATTATTGACCTGATGGAGATGAAGGCGTATATTTTCGAAGGGGATAAAGGGGAGAATGTTGAAATAACCGATATACCCGCGGATTTACTTGAAAAAGCCGAGGAAATGCGCGCGGCAATGATTGAATCCATTGTGGAGTCTGACGACGAGCTGATGGAGAAGTATTTTGCCGGTGAGGAAGTGAGTATAGAGGAGCTTAAGCAGGCTCTTAGGATTGCTTGTGTATCAACGGCTGCGACTCCTGTGTTTTGCGGCTCGGCATATAAAAATAAGGGTGTGCAAAAGCTTCTTGACGCGGTGGTAGAATATTTGCCGGCGCCGACGGATATTGCGGCCATTAAAGGGATTGACCCAAATACTGAGAAGGAAGTGGAAAGAAAATCCTCTGATGAGGAGCCGTTTTCCGCCCTTGCTTTTAAGATAATGAATGACCCATTTGTTGGGAAGCTGGCGTTTTTTAGGGTGTATTCAGGTGTACTTGATTCGGGTTCTTATGTGTATAATTCCACAAAAGGGAAGAAAGAACGGATTGGGCGTATACTTTTAATGCATGCTAATCACAGGGAAGAGACGGATAAGGTATATGCAGGGGATATTGCCGCTGCTGTCGGACTGAAATTAACTACTACAGGTGATACACTTTGTTTCGAGAAAAACGAGGTTATACTTGAGTCCATGAATTTCCCTGAGCCGGTTATTGATGTTTCAATCGAGCCTAAAACCAAGGCGGGACGGGATAAAATGGGGGTTGCACTTGCGAAATTGTCGGAAGAAGACCCTACTTTTAGGACTCATACTAATGTGGATACAGGGCAGACCATAATTTCCGGCATGGGTGAATTACACTTAGAGATTATAGTTGACAGGCTCCTTAGGGAGTTTAAGGTTGAGGCGAATGTTGGCAAGCCTCAGGTGGCTTATAAAGAGACTTTCAGGAAGGCTGTGGATGTGGAAGGCAAGTATGTGCGACAATCCGGCGGACGTGGGCAGTACGGTCATTGTAAAGTTAAATTTGAGCCGATGGATGCCAATGACCCTGAAAAAAGCTATGAATTTGTTAATGCCGTAGTTGGCGGGGTTATACCGAAAGAGTATATACCTGCAATTGACCAAGGGATTAGGGAAGCTATGTTGTCGGGGGTTATCGGCGGTTATCCGGTACTTGGAGTTAGAGCGACTGTTTATGACGGCTCGTATCATGATGTGGATTCATCTGAGATGGCGTTTAAAATTGCCGGCTCTGTTGCTTTTAAGGATGCTATGAGAAAAGGGGATCCGGTGCTTTTGGAGCCTATTATGAAGGTTGATGTGACTGTACCTGAGGATTATATGGGGGATGTAATCGGTGACATTAACTCACGCCGGGGCAAAATAGACGGCATGGAAGCCAGAGGGAACGCACAGGTGATACATGCATTTGTGCCGCTGGCTGAGATGTTTGGATATGCTACGGATTTACGCTCGAAAACTCAGGGCAGGGGTGTGTTTAATATGGAAGTACACCATTTTGACCCTGTGCCGAAGTCGATACAAGATAAATTAGGGTCGTAGAGCAAGCGACATTGAGAAACGTGATTGGGCAAGGGCGGTCAAAAAGCAGTTGGGGTAGGTGCTTTCGAAAGTCGTTTGTTATAGAGCCTGTTGATTGAAGCTGTGTGAAGGGATAAGGGGGGCGCGGTGGGCGTATGCCCACCTGTGCCGCCGGAGGCGGTACTGACGCGCAGCGGGCGCCCCCCCCCCGACCTTCAGGATAACGAGTGAGTGTATTTAAAAAAACACTTGCAATTGTTGGATAAAATAAATATAATATTGGTACTATGTATTTTTAAAGGGAGAGTTCCTGTCTTCGATGGGAATCGGCGCAAGTGCCGCCCGTCTAATAACGGCTCCCATAATCTTTAATTTTGCTAGGGAGGAAAAAGAAAAATGGCTAAGGCTAAATTTGTTAGAAACAAACCACATGTTAATGTTGGTACAATCGGTCATGTTGACCATGGTAAAACTACTACAACTGCTGCAATAACCAAGGTTCTTCACAAGACTTACGGTCTTGGCGAAATTACTGACTTTGATAAAATTGACAAGGCGCCTGAAGAGAGAGAGCGCGGTATTACTATTAACTCGGCTCACGTTGAGTATGAGACGCCTAACCGTCACTATGCTCATGTTGACTGCCCCGGTCATGCTGACTATGTTAAAAATATGATTACCGGTGCTGCTCAAATGGACGGCGCGATTTTAGTTGTTGCCGCTACTGACGGTCCTATGGCTCAAACTCGTGAGCATATCCTTTTAAGCCGCCAAGTTGGTGTACCCAAAATGGTTGTTTGGATGAATAAATGCGATATGGTTGAAGACGAAGAGCTTTTAGACCTTGTTGAAATGGAAATCAGGGAGCTTCTTTCTGAGTACAATTTCCCCGGAGATGATATCCCTGTTATACGCGGCGGCGGCTTGCCTGCACTTGAAGGTGATCCTGTTTGGGAAGCTAAAATTATTGAGCTTATGGAAGCGGTTGATAATTATATCCCCCTTCCTGTCCGTGAAACTGATAAGCCTTTCCTTATGCCTGTTGAGGACGTTTTCTCTATTACAGGCCGCGGTACTGTTGCTACAGGTCGTGTTGAGCGTGGTACTGTTAAGGTTCAGGACGAAGTTGAAATCGTTGGTTTTACTGAAGAATCAAGGAAAGTTGTTTGTACAGGCGTTGAAATGTTCCATAAGCTTCTTGACCAAGCGGAAGCAGGGGACAATATCGGCGCACTCCTTCGTGGTGTAAACAGAACGGATATTGAGCGTGGGCAAGTTTTGGCTAAGCCCGGTTCTATCACTCCGCACACTAAGTTTACGGCGCAAGTTTACGTTTTGACCCAAGAAGAGGGTGGTCGTCATAAGCCTTTCTTTAATAATTACCGTCCGCAGTTCTATTTTAGAACAACTGACGTTACCGGTGTTATCAATTTGCCTGAAGGCACTGAAATGTGTATGCCTGGGGATAATATTGAGATGACTATTGAGCTTATTACACCGATTGCTATGGAGCAGGGGCTTACTTTCTCTATTAGAGAAGGCGGAAGAACTGTTGGCGCAGGTAATGTTGCGACTATTATCCAATAATAATTTAATTAAAATGCCCGGCTCTGTGAGTCGGGCATTTTAGTTAGCTTTAGGTCAAGGTTCGACTCTCCTTGACCTACGGTTAGCTGATTTTCTTCGAAGGAGTAAAGCTCGTTTTGCGGATTTATGTACCCTTCGGGTGTTATCTGCGATGTTTAAAAAATGAGGTTCCTGCTTTGGTGGGGGCTTTTTTGTGGTGTTCTTCGTTAAAAATAAATTATTGTTGACTAGGGATAGAGGGTGTGTTAAAATTTTGGCGATTATAAGCCGTTAATAGACTTGTATAGAAATTGAATTTTGGTCGTCATTCGTCATTGCGAGGACAACACGCTTTAGGCTCCTCGCAATGACGAGCAAAAAATCTAATTTCGCTGCAACTCTAATAGGCGGAATTTAAGCTATGGAGGGGTTTTTAAGTGAAAATTGAGAAAAAGTTGGAAGAAATGGGTATTGTGTTACCTGAGCCGAGGCAATCTGCGGCGTTATTATTGCCGGTTAAGCAGATGGGCAATACTTTGTATGTGTCCGGGCAGCTGCCTATGAAAGATGGGGAGCTTGTGTACAAGGGCAAGGTGAGCGAAAAATGTACTATCGAAGAAGGGCAGGAGGCGGCTAGGCTTTGTGCTATTAATGCTATTGGGGCGATTAAGAATTACCTTGGAGATTTGGATAAGGTAAAAAACATAGTAAAGCTTTTGATTTTTGTAAATAGTAGTGATGGGTTTATTGACCAGCCGGCTGTGGGTAATGGGGCGTCACAGGTTTTTATTGATGTATTTGGGGAGGCTGGGCGTCATGCCAGGAGTGCTGTTGGGGTTTATCAGCTGCCTAGAGATGCCAGTGTAGAGATTGAGGTTATAGTTGAGGTGTAGGTATTATAGGTGTAGGTATTATAGGTGTAACTCTTTGGGTCTCTTTGAGACGCTGGATTTTAGGGATATGCCGTGGTATGTGTTGTGGTATGGGGGGCGCGCCCGCGCGTATGCGCGGGGCAGCCCCTAAGAGGGCGGGTAACCGCCTCTTAGGGGCGTAGGTGGGCGGAGCCCACGCGCGCCCCCCTCTTTTTTTGGAAGTATAAAAAAGCTGATGGCTAATGGCTATCGGCTTTTTTAGTTATTTCTGCGTTTTTTGTTACTGTTTCGAGACCATTTCACTAGGTAACAGTACATAACCTAAGATGAAGCAATTTTTTGGAATGTAAAATCTTTAGTGTTTGTACATATTTTTTTGTAAAAATTCAATGCAAATGTATCAAAAGTAATAAAAGTATGATATACTGTACGTGAAATCTACAAAATATGACAGATTTCGAGGAAGACATAAGACCATCCAAAGCTTAAAGAAGTTAAGCTTAATGCCTGTGGTCAGTGGATTTCTTTTACTTAAATGATCCTGCACGTGCTGATTATAAAAATTCATACAAAGGAGATTATTATGAAAAAATACAATAGCAGCAAGGCTTTGCTTGTACAATTGTACGAAGCTTTGTTAAGTGCAGGCAACTTCAAAGACGAGGAAGAGTTAATCGTGTTTCTTACTAAGTTCCACAATGAAATCCTTATTGCGTTCGATGAATTTCAAAAGGATTTCGATTTGAGGAGCTAGGTCTTTAGCCGGGTCGATTAGCCCCATTTTTTCAAGAGTTATAGCAAGTTTAAGGGCCTCTTTTTCCAGGGGCTCTTTTTTTTGGGAAAACTCCTCTAATCCTAAGAGATAGTCTGTTGTGACGCCGAATAAACGGGCTAATTCGTTAATATTGTCCGAATCCGGTTTAGAGTCCCCCCCTTCCCATTTGGCAATGGCTTGCTGGGTTAGATTTAGTTTTTGGGCAATGGCTTGCTGTGAGAGGTTATTTTCTAGGCGAAGTTGCTTTATGCGCTGGGGTAGCATGGCTTTGCCTCCTATTAACTATCCTTTAATATACTGATAGTATATCACTATATATTTTTTTTGTAAACATCATTGACAACAACCAACAGTTGTGATAAATTTTAATAAAAAACAACTAATGGTTGTGAAAAAGGAGAGAGATGAGATATGTTTATACCAATTGACTGCTGCGGGCGTTATCCTCATGATTACAGGTGTCCTTATTATACTGACAAGGAGAATTATGGCTAAGCAATATGTGATGATTTATTATGATTTCCTTGAAATTATTGAGCCTCTTAGTAATGCTGAGCGTGGGCGGCTTTTGACGGCAATTTTACAATATGGGAAAAATGGGGTTGCTAAGGAGCTTTCAGGAAATGAGCGATTTGTATTTCCTGTGATTAAGGCGCAAATTGAGCGGGATAACAAGGCTTATGAGGAAAAATGCCGGATTTCTGCTATAAATGGGAAGTTGGGAGGCAGACCAAGGAAAGAACCGGCAGGTTTATCGAAAAACCATGAGGTTTTAGGTGAAAGCCGAAAAAGCCAAGAAGATGATGAAGAAAAAGAAGATGATAAAAATAAAAATAAAGATGAGACTGCTTCGTTCCGGTTTGCCCCAGAGTGTGACGCTGAAGTGCCGCCACTGCCTCAAAATAGTGAAGAGGCTGTGACTAGTCTTTTACTTAGCGATAAAACAGAGTATGAAATCACTAAAAGTCATATTAATGAATGGGCTTTATTGTATCCTGCTGTTGATATTGTCCAGCAGCTTAGGAATATGAAAGGCTGGATTTTGGCGAATCCTGCTAAGGCGAAGAGCAGGCAGGGGATACTGCGTTTTATTAACGGATGGCTTGTAAGGGAGCAAAATAAATTGCCGGAGACAGAGGATAAAATGATGATTAAACCTAAGAGAAAAAATAGATTTAATAATTTTGAATCTCATAATAGGGATTGGGACGAAATTGAAAAACTAGAGCTTGAGCGGCTGCAAAGGCACTTCCAGGATAAGTTGCTGAAAGGGGTTAATGATAATGCCTAGTAAACGCGATTTAATTCTTTCTGAATATGGGATTTCTAAGTTTCGCTACAGGGAGTTATATTATTTTTGCTTACAATATGAGGAAATGGTGAAGGAGAAGGAAAATTGCTATGATTTAAGGGAAAAAATTATGGATGGAATGCCTAAAGCTGCATCAAAGTCGGATCAGACAGGGAATAAGGCAGTGCGGGCTGTAGTATTGGGGGAGCGTCTTAAAATGATTGAGGATTGTGCCATGGAATCCAGTGGGGAGCTGTATCCATGGGTTTTAGACGCGGTGATTACCGGACGAAATTATGACGAGATTTGCCCTCCTTGCCATGAGAAAAAATTCAGAAATATGCGGCGGAAGTTTTATCAAATTTTAAATAGCCGTTTATAGGACGTCTGGGTGTGATATTATGATATTGTTCAAGGAGCTGCTCCTCTTGCTTTTGGGCTGGAAATGCGGTATGCTATTGGCAGCTGATAATAGCGAAAGCGAGGTGTCTAATATGTCTGCGAAGGTTTTGAGGGGGCAGTTATGAATCCTATAGAGTTAATAGCGTTATTTTCAGCACTTTCAAAATTATGTGATACAGAGAATTTTGAAGGAGTGAAAGAGGTAATTAACGAGGTTTTAGAAGAAGCCAGAAAGAAAGACCGATAAATAAGCGACAAAAAAATTGTCTGAAACTAGTTATGCACCATTGCCAAATGGTAACGGTTAAAGAAAAGCTGCCTATTCATAGGCGGCTTTTTTATATAAAAAGAGTCTCTAAAACTGGCTCAAGAAAGTGAGGTATATGATAAAAAAGCGTATTAAAGACACATTAAAAGTTATTATGAAATCCGTACCAGAGCTTACTGAGGCGGAGATTGCTGAATTTAGGCGAAAGGGGGCTAATATTGATGAGCTTAGTAATGAGGCTTTGGTGGCAATGGCACTTTTAGAGAAGGCACTTGGGGGAAATATTTCAGCGATTGAGTATATTGATAAGCGGCTGGGGCTTCATCCGGAGACGAATTTGAAGGAGCGTAAACTTTCCCTCACTGAGAAAGAGGTTAACGGAGAGGACAAGCAGGCTGATAGAGAGGCACTTAGGGAGATACTAAAAGCAGTGGAGGAAACAGAACAAAATGGCATTGGGGTTGAATCAGAGGAAGTTAATGGGGCTTAAGCTGCCCAGGATGACTATAGTTTACGGTTGTATATCCAGCGGAAAAACGTGGGTTTGCAACCATAAGGCGATTAAGCATATTGTGGATAATTATGAGGGCAAGGGGCTTATTTTTTTTATTGGCAGGACATTAAAAACCTTGGAGCGCAATGTGTTGGAGCCTCTTGCCCTACAGTATAAAGGAGATTTTGATTACAGCCTAAACCAGAAGAAGGCTACTATAGCAGGGATTAAAATTGAGCTGGAAGGCTGTAATGATGAAATGGCTGAGACGAAAATACGAGGCTCCACGGCTGAGTTTATTTATGGTGACGAGCTGACATTATGGAACAGGGCGTTTTTGGTGCGGTGTATGGGATCTCTTAGGACTTCTAATGCGGTGTTTTTAGGGACAACAAATCCTGATGGGCCTATGAATTTTGTTAAAACAGATTATATTGACCGTGGTGAAGAGTTAGGGCTGTTAAATTTAAAGTTTACTATGAGTGACAATCCATCTTTGACCAAAGAGTATATAGACCAAGTGTCTAAAGAGTATACGGGAGTGTTTCATGACAGGTTTATTAAGGGGTTGTGGGTTGCGGCTGAGGGGCTTGTGTATCCGGGTTTTGATGAAGACAAACATGTAGTAATGGATTATAATATGCCGGAGAGTTATGAGAAATACTGGGCAGGGGTGGATTATGGCATGGTAAACCCTATGGCGATGGGGCTTTGGGGGCTTAAAGATGGGATTTATTATTGTATACGGGAGTATTATCATTCAGGCAAGGATGGGGCTTTGACTGATGAGGATTATTATAATGCATTAGAAGTACTTGTTGGAAAAATGCCTATAAGTAGTGTTGTAGTTGACCCTTCGGCAAAGTCCTTTATTAATTTGATTAGAAAAAAAGGGCGGTTTATTGTTAAAGGGGCTAAAAATGACGTGCTGCCGGGGATTTCTGAATGCGGTATGGCACTTAATCAAGGGATTATTAAAATAAACGAAAGCTGTGTAAATTTTATTAAAGAATTTGGGATGTATGCTTGGGATATGAACTCGGCACTAGATAAGCCAATAAAAGAAGCCGACCATATGATGGATCAGTTTAGGTATGTTGTATATACCTTAGGATGGGTCAGAGGGAAGAGCAGGCTGATTGGGATGTAGGGAAAGGCAAACCCATGAAGAGTTTGCCTTTCGCCGAAATCAGGATTTCGGCGAGGAACTTAAGGTGAGTTTGCAAAGTTCCTACGAAACTTTGCAAACTTTTGCGATTTGACGGAAGTGAACTTTCGCCAAATCGATTTAAATCTGCGATGCAAAGATTACAGATCTTATAGCAAACGACATTGAGAAACGTGATTTGGAAAGTGCTGTCCAAAAACAGTTGGGGTAGGTGTTTTTGGGTAAAACCGAAGGTTTTAGCGCGAAGGCAGTTCGCTATTTTGAAAGTCGTTTGCTATATTAAAATATGTGTTGGCAATTGTTATAGAGCTGCCGGCTCTTTTTTTTATTGCAAAAACCAAAAAGGGAGAGATGATTTTATGATATTTACGTACCAGGATTTTTTAAAGGCGAAAGAAGAAGGAGCTTTGGAAGAGTTTATTAGACATTGCGTAGATGGATATATTGGAAGTTATACTTATAGGCAAATTTTAATGAATGAGGCGTATTTTAGAGGAGAAAATCCTACGTTAATGGCTTATTTTGCGGCTGTGAATACGGAGAAGGGTTCTATGGATATGTTTCCTAAAATAAGGGTGCCAAGTGGTGTATTTGCCAGGATTGTGACTTTGCAGGTTAATAGGCTGTGGTACAACGGTGTCACCTTAGATGATGGGGATAAAAAGCGTGCCCTTGGGGAGGATTTTGATAAAGTGGCAAAAGATATAGCCACAAACGCGGCTGTACACGGGGTTTGCTACGGTTTTTGGAATTATGACACCCTGCAAATGTTTAGTGCGAAGGAGTATTTTCCGTTAGTGGACGAGCGGAGCGGCGAGCATAGAGGGGGCGTGCGGTTTTTCTCTATAGGTGAGGGTAAGCCGTGGGTGATACAGCTTTATGAGGAAGATGGGTGGAGTGAGTTTTCGTGGGAGACGGGGGAGCCGTTGGTATTAGCCCGGGAGAAGGAAAGCTACAGGCTGTCTATCCGCTCGGACGCTTTAGGTGAGGAGATTGTTGGGCACTATAATTACACATCGTATCCTGTATTGCCGGTTTATGCCAACTCAAGAAAAAGCTCGGAGCTTACGGCGTCAATTAAGGCAAAAGTGGATTTATTTGACGCCATAATGACAACTTTTGGGGATACAATGCTTAAAACAAAGGCAATTTACTGGATTTTTGAGGGTATGTCAGGTGCTATCGAGTCATTGGTTGAAGCGAAAGAGACTATTGAACGGCTGGGGATTATCGCCTGGGCAGATGACACAAAGGCGCGGCCGGAGTCCGTCAGCCTGCCTTATGAGGCAACAATGGGATTTTTAGCTGAGCTTGAAAAGGGAATTTTTAGGGATGCCATGGTAACAAACCCTCAGGAGATAATGGGGGGACATTTGACGGCAACGGCTATAAAAGCCTCATATCATGCGGAGAAATTGAAAGTTTCCGACATGGAGTGGCAAGCGTGGGATTTTATCAGGCGGCTGTTACTAATTGTTGGTATTGAAAACGAAATAATTAGATTTAAACATGAGACGGTATCTAATGATATGGAAGTTACTCAAAGGCTTAATATGTACACTAACTTACCGATAGAAACCAAGGTTAAACTTGACCCGCTGTTTCCTGAAGAGATTGAGGAAATGGTGGTTGAGGAGGTAAAAGAGGGGGAGGAAAGTGGATATATTTAAGTGGCAACAGTGCATAACCTAAGATGAAGCAATTATTTGGAGGGGTACGAGGGTAGGTCAAGGAGAGTGTTTTGCGGTAATGATTTTTGCGTGGGTTTCGCAAAAGGGAGACTTCCGGCTAAAGCCGGAACCGAGCCTTGCGGCTCGTCCGCTACTGCGGGTCAAGGGAGACTTCCGGCTAAAGCCGGAACCGAGCCT
>Ga0123352_10013406_pt1 | contig 13012 bp, 4 predicted proteins | sample TergutLab28metaG_FD_89700 | JGI IMG/M metagenome (GOLD analysis project Ga0123352, IMG submission 89700) | Labiotermes labralis P1 segment gut microbial communities from Petit-Saut dam, French Guiana - Lab288 P1 | ecosystem: Host-associated > Arthropoda: Insects > Digestive system > Gut ... | reverse complement strand
AGATACTCAACATGTTTCGGGCATTAATATGTCCATCTTCAGGAGTTTGCGACTATGTTGTTGAACTACCACATTGGTTGTATTGTTCTTGGATTGCTGTGTGTTGGAGTTAGGGTGCGGTTCGGCTAGGGTGGTATCCGGGCTGCCGGCAGCCGGCAGCAGCACTATATATAATTTCACATTAAAACACTTAAAATCGCTCCGACATGTTTCGAACCTAAGATCATCCTCAAGGAGCTACGTTGTTCCTTGCTAAAGTCACTTTAAAAACATTCACAAAATAATTCCATTATATTAACAGGGTGTTGTTGCAGCATATCGTGCTGTGTAAGAGTACGTTATTGCGTAGGAATGCGTCTGGCTATAGCCAGACGCATTCCTACGCAACATGTCGGAGCGATTTTAAGTGTTTTAATGTGAAATTTTATATAGTGCATTTGTTGGTTAATAATTAAAGTGATCAGATCTTTTAATAAATTTCATCAGGTCCCGAAGAGTCAGATTCACAATCATTGGTACAAATAACGACAACCCTACAACCACAGTTTGGGCTAGGATTTGCTCTACTGCAGCAAGTTCTTTAACAAATGTGTAACAGAAATACGCATTTCAACTTGCCCGGAGCTGGATTAAGTTATTAGCGTAGCTTCTGACAGTTGACGGTTGTGAGGAGTTGAGAGTCATAAGACAGAAGCTTCGTGAAATAAGAAATATATCCTATTGCATCCCTCCAGGGAAATAATGAAGTAGATGAGGACGATATTGCGCAGGAAATACGAGTCGATTGCTTCTTCATAAAGACTTGTTTGTTTATTAGATGTATTCGTAGAGCAGCTTGGAGAAATGAATGAAATTCCTCCAGTCAATGATTAAAGTCACTTGAAGCCCATCATTGAGGATGGATTTCCTGCTTTTAGCCAGGGTGTAGGTTTAAGACACTTTGTAACGTCCTCCAATTCACCCCATAGGATCCCCAAAAATTACGGTCGAAAAGTTGGCATTCCTGCTTCTTATTCGGAGGTCCCCTTTTTAAATCACGGCCATAAAATCAGGTCTCAATACTTAGATTTTCATTGATTTCTTCGGTGTTTACAAAAATATCCGAGTTGCATTAGCCTCTTAAAGCCTACTGGTTATGTGATGCACCAACAGGTTCAACAATCAAGAATTTTACATTCTGCCACACTGTGTTTACGTGTTTTGTAACTATTTCAAAACAAATAGCCATCTTTGCCCCATACAACATAAATTGATCGGTTTTACAATCGAGATGAAAAGTGTTTACTGCGCGGTACGAACTGGTCCTTTAATAGGGCAGTCTGCGCTTCGTCTTTAAATGGTTAAACTTGTTTCCTGATACTCCTTTCTCAAAATTTTTATTCGTTATTCCTTAATGAGGCTACAATTGGACGCTACAAATCTGACCCGGCCACTGATAGCCTCTCTGAATAAATCATATATATATATATTTGTGTGTGTGTGTGCGTGTGTGTCTTTTTTACCTGCTCTACGTCAAGAATGCATGCAGGAGGAGTAGAAGTGTATTTATGTACTCATTTTTAATGTCGACGCCAAGTGGAATTGTACGGTTACTTTCGCGCCCCGGCCGTTTCATCCCCTAGAGGACATGGATAATAAATAAGAGGTTGAGTGGGTACCAGAGCTGGTCTATAACTTTGTTGAAAATGATAACACAAGCAATATACGTATAAACTTAACAGTGGGGGGGGGGGCTTTGGTGTAACCATTTTTGCCATGGAAAAGGAATAAGTATCACATATTCAGGGTGTGTGTTTATTTATCCTTATTTATCCGGCATGTAAAGCGCATGCGCTTATTATATTGTCACTTGCGGTATATTTGGCTGTACCATACTTCTCACAGTATCTCGTGACGCCATGATTTTCGGAAGAGAGTTACTGAACCTAAGATATTTGTGTTGAATTTAACATCCATAGTTCCGTGAATCGCTAATCTACTCTCGGAGTACAATCAACAAGGTGCAACGTTTCTCAATTTATTTATTTCTGTAAGACGCTCTACATGTTTCAGACGGTATTTCCGTCCATCATCAGGAGCTCAAAACTGCACATACAGCGTCAGGTATTTGTCAGGCCAATACTGCTACCTGCTGCTGGTTGTTGGTTCTACTCCGAGAATATGTGTGTTGATTTTCTCTACAACTTTGGTCTGTAAGATTTCTCATTCCAGGAAAAATTCAGTGAGATACTATCATATATACACTTTGGTCCTCATGTAACATACCAGGTATCCTTGCCATGTTTCAATGAAGCACGAATTTTCTCGACAGATTCTCGAAAAACCAGCAGATATCAAACTTCCTGGATGTTCGTCCGGTGGGAACCGAGTTGTTTCGTGCGGACAGACGAGATGACAGACGTGACGAAGCTAATAGTCACTATTCGTGATTTTGCTAAAGGGCCAAAAATTATTTGCCCCTCCTCATCCCTCCCCCCCACAATTATAAACCTAGATCTTCCAGTCTGTAGCTTAGTCTCTCTATAGAATACGTTACCCCAGTTCTCATGCATACTTTAGACAGTTAGTTTGTGGCAATGGAATATGTTCAGTACTGTCTCCAATGCTGGAGGCCTGCGGATGTTTTAGATAATTCTGAGGCGAATGATAATTAGAAAGGCTATAATTAGATCATATAATTTTAATGTGTGTATTTACTGTTATTAATACCAAATGCTGGTACGTAACTTAACTAATACTCGTGTAGAATCAGTATCAATGATCTGTTGGTAATCTAGGCAGCCAAGAAGAGAACCTCCTTGTGCAAGATCGGAATTCACATTACTGTCTTCAAAAGACATATATGACTATTAACGTAATAAATGGATAACAAGGACATATTAACTGATTGATAGGTAATGTTGTGACAGGCTGTGCATCATTAAAGATGTTTATCGTGGTAACAACGACCGACTGATTGACAGGATTGTCACCTAAATGGCTGGGGAAAACATAAATACCAGTCCAGTTCAAATTGTAAATGTCCCGTCGGGAAATCAAAACCCAGTACATCAGTTGAACGATCTATGTCTAAGTGCACCTCATTATACGACAATGACAATATTATGGAGTTAAATGTGTCTGACTATGATTAGACGTGAAATGATATTTTCTATAGGGAGTTCTTGGAAGATTTCAGGTTTTAATTTCACCACAAGAACTAGCCTGTGTTCTATTTTCGGTAGTATTTGCGAAGATAAATTTGGATACAGCTATTCTTCTTCTCGGCTGATAAGGGGCAGCTAACTAGTGCAGGGTAACACAGTTTTCTTTACACATCTTCGTAACGGGATGCTGAGACAAAGCGGTAAATATCACTTACAAGTAAGATAAAGAAAAATGTCACTGCTTACAGTTTCATAGACGGGAAGACACTAGGTTTGAAAATTTCAGAAGTTAAAGAACTGGCTGTGACGTATACTCCACATTACATCAATTCTTTTTATTGTGGTAACTTCGAAAGTTCTAAAAACTGTAACTGTCATCAAATAAACAATATGTAAATTAGAATAAGCATTTTAGTCCGATACATATCGAATAAAAATAAGTAACAATTTTGAAGAATAAAAGACGAACTTGATGTCACTTGCAATTTTATTTCACTCCTTATGTGCTCAAAATGTTTCGGATATTAATATATCCATCATCAGGAGCTACTCAAATCCATCCGCACCAAATCTCCAACACACAACAAACCGCGAACAAAACGACCGATGTGGTAATTCAACAGCACAGTCGCGAACTCCTGATGATGGATATATTAATATCCGAAACATATTGAGCACGTAAGAAGTGAAATAAAATAGCAAGTGACATCAAGTTGGTCTTTTATTCTTCAACTATTACAGTGACGCACGGTCCAATATACTTAAGTAAAAATTTTATTTCTTATGACCAGTACCAAACAGGGAATTTGTGTGTCCCAGCCTATTGTGATAAACAGATAAACAGTTGAATTGAGGTAATCAATCACGACTAATTTTTCTGTATCTTATATATAGATATTTTAAATGAAAACTATATTTTGCAGTAATCTGAAGTATATTAAATTACTGCCCTCGTTAATTCCTTTGTAAGTGTACTATTCCAACACACCGCTCTGCCACTCTGCTAATTAATGGTTTAATAGTTAATATGAGAAATGTAATTAAGAAATGTCACTTCCAGGTAAGCTACTTAATATGGTAAACAATGTCTTAGGTATAACTGGACTTTCTTATTATGATGTCCCCATATATATTCCACAGATGAGTATTTACTTATTTCATGTCATAGATATATTTGTAGCACAGTCTTGACAGTGTAACTGCTAAACAGTAATATTTGTTGTGCGATTTCTTTCAGACCATCTCCGTAAGAAACGCTGCATTCGTGACTAATCAAAACCTGGAGCTCTCTCTCCGGAGATATGGAGAGAGAAGCACGATTTTAACAAGTTTTGCTGATAACATAACGCGATACAGAAGGCGTGAAGTGTCCCATTTTCCTCGAATGGTTCCTGTACCTTCATAGTAAGCCTAAATTAAAACACAGTTTCAAGCTACTGTCTGGGCAGCTAGCGTTTCGTTCTCTGCACTGAAACAGACATACGCATTATTGCGAGATTGTTTGATTATTTACCCTTGAAGATGGAAACAATAGGCTGTCCCGAAACGTCGATAAGGAATTGCCACTACACGCTGTGTACGAGCCCGGAAGAGGGCAGTTCAGACTTATATCTTGGTCTGTCCCCTCCTACCGAATATGGGGTCCACAAAACCCCACACTCAATAACTACCTGCATCCATTCTCAGGAGGTAAAACTTTTGGAGCATTGAGTTAATAAATAGGATAGGTTCGAGGACAAGAATAAAGGGAGCTTTAACTTCACGACGTTATATGTCCGCATGCAGTGGCTTTTAAACGCAGACGTGACTTTGGATTTTTTCAGGTAGAAATGTAGAAGCAGGGCTTTACGTTACCTCATGAAAGACCCCAGCTCTTTGCTAATGATCTTGAAATTTGCCAACGTCTGTTGGGACATCTGCTACCTTTAGCTTCACAAAATTAGGTCTTGTAGCAAACGCTTCCGCATGCGAGGTAAAGAAGAAGATTGATCCGCTGAGTGGGACAAGACTGACATGACTGATTTGAAAGAGACATTAATTACAGGTCTATAATTATCTGCCTTCATCAAACCAACGTTTAATGCGCCAATTCTCACACACAAAATTACACTGTTGAACTAATAATCCTACCCGTTTCGGCTTTCATCGGGGCCGAAACGCCTCCAAGCATTCGCTAATCAGTGTCACTTGGTGTGTGGGAAGGTCGTGCAATAGACTTTGGTTTGATGAAGACAGATAATTATGAACTTAATGCATGGAATGCACAGCATTTAGATAACTACAAATTTATTTAAAAAGAAAGAGATAAAGAAAGATCTGATTTGTGAATTCCTATTACTTTTGCGTGTTGAGAGTTTGTTCTGGAATGGACAATATTTCAGCTGTAGAGAAAGGTTTGCTCTAATAAAATTACGTCAAATAATTCTCTGAAAAAGTGAACTTCCTGCCTTACAAAATAAATCACCTAAAATTTCGATAGAGTGAAGCAAAATTTTTAGAATACGAGAAGTAAATTTGCACAGAAATTTTGTGAATAAGATTTCTGGGAAAATGTCAGTGTGTAATACTGAGAACACAGGGAATGTTAAGAATAAGGTGAATCGTACGAAGCAGCACAAATTTCATTTCCACCCTAGAACAGGCTATGAAAGCCCAGAACGTGAGTAGAGGTACAGCTTTATTCTTCCTCTAACCTGATCGCTAGATGGGGTGAGTGTTTAACGCCACGCTCCGGCCGCTTTACTCCCTTGAAAGACTAGGTATCCATTTTATAGGAGGCTGAGCCTGGGTGGCTCTGAAGGCTGGTCTAGATGGGTGCAGAACAACTTGCCGCCAAAGACATTCGACCCCCGGTCCGTTCAAGCAACACGAATAGCTCAGAGATTCTATCCAGCACTGGCCTTGGTTGTTATCAGTTCTGAATCTATGGGTTCTTCAACTGTATGTTCATTTTCAGTTCTCGAACACTAGGTACAAAAGAGCAAGTATGACAAACCTATAATTATTTTGTATAATTAAAAATAAATGAACTCAATGGAACCTCCCGCAATTCAATTCTAAAGTTTATTATTACTAGCACTGGACTGAGAGGTAGGTAGGTAGGTAGGTAGGTAGACAAATATGTTTATCATTAAAGCGGTGCTAGTGTGCTGTAAACAAGTGATGTCGACTGACTTGGTATAGATTATTTAACGACGCTGTTACAACTGAAATTTATAAACATCGAAGAAAATGGGGGTGATAATGGTGCATGATGAATACTTGATGACTATGAAGTAGAATGATGTGACGAATTTTAATTAACTCTATGGACAGCCACTAGAGACAAAGGGACGTACGACAACAGCCTGAACACGTGGCCAAGACTGGCATTTTATAGCACAGTTCATCACCTGGCCCTTTGCTGAGACAGATTATTATGAACCACATACTTACACCTACTAATTTACCAAATAGTGCACGTGTTTTCTAAGAACAGATATAGTTCATAAAATTGAAAGATCTCCAGGAACTTCAGTCAAAAAATATACTTCTCCAGAATTGCAGAAATGGTGTTCTCTACAAAGGAAGTCAGAAGTTTTATGTTTTGTTGACCGTGCATCTCGAATATAATCGTGTAAAAAAAAACAACTTGATGCACAATCCAATTCCAATCCAAACAGGACAACAGACAAATATCTAAAAAGAATAGTAAGTAACAATTATTGTCTACATACGGTTGTACCTCATGATGAGAGGCCTAAATACGCCTGAAACATGCAGAGGTTGGCGAAATATACTAAGAATAAGTGGTGCATCAAGTGGGTTTTCTTTACACAAAACAAGAATTTTCAAAACTATTCTGCTTTTGGATAAATAACAATATTGAAAATATTAATATATAATGAAAGTCAGAAGAGTAGTTTTAGAGAGGAATATATTCAATAAAATACAAGCTTTATTATTGCTTATGTTTCCAATACCGGCACAAATGAACACTGTCATATAAATTTCACAGCCGATATAATATGTAGGCTACATTGAGTCAATATTCCACTGGTAACTGCAGGAAGGTAGGTTTCAAAATCACCCATTCTCAAGCGCACACTGCTGCCCGATCCTAGCGGTGCTTCGTTGTGTCCTCCTGTCTCCCATCCACTGTACCACTGTATATCCATCCCACACAATTTACATGTAAATTACAAGAGAGGGGGCAATTATATTAGGAAGTCTACTTAGAAGAAGAGATAGGAAGGGAAGCATGGTGTAGTTTGGACTCTCACACTGCAAGAATTTCTGTGGGGCACATTCATGTATACAATGCAACGCAGCAAATCTCTTCCTTATGTAACCATTTCGTAGTAACTCTCCGTTTCTTCCTCCGTTTCTGTAGGTCTGGGCTCTTGCTGCTAGGTTATCGTGAACTTCTTTAGTCATTTCTGTATCTCAGTGCCTGTTACACTCAACCTCTCCGTCCGTCTCTAAGCAAATAACAAATCCAGAACTGCTGAACACATTTTCATGAAATTTAGTAATGAAAAATTTTACGAAAAATAGTTACGCCTTTATATGTTGACCTAAATCAAGCAAAAGAGACCTATCTTAATTTCTTCCCCCATTCCCAGCAAAATTCACTCTATAGTTATCAGAGCGAATAACTCTGAAATTCGAAGAGAAGAAAAAAACACATTTCGCTTCCGATATAGCTGCTTCATTGTTTCATGGTTTTGGAGACAAAGAAAGAAATGTAGTGTTTAGAATACATTTCCCCTATTGAACATTTCTAAAAGGTTCTGAACACATGCCTACCAATCGCCCACACGAGGGACTAAAGCAGTTCTTCATTCCTTGCAGACTGCTGTGAAAACAGAAAGTGGTTCTCTTTTAACATAAGGTCCATTATAACATAACTTTAAAAATAAGTCTAAATTAAATTACGTATGTGCCCTATGAGGATAGTTTTCGTAAATTATTTGTTTATTATATATATATATATATATATACAGGATTTAACTTTTAGTGTGTAATAACACTGATGTTGGAGGAATGAATACAGAGTACACGTACTGTGCTGTGACATTCGAAATATGCGTAATGTAAATTGAATTATGTTACAAAAACAGTCATGTTTATTTTATATGTAATGTAGCCAACTTATAATACAGTCATTGTAGCTCTTCCTTCACACCAAATTATAAAATGGTTATTTTATACTCTGTTGCTTTGTTTTGTAGGCCTATGTTGATTATTGCTGGCGTTTTGCCAATTCAAATGAACTTCAACTAGCAGCAAGTCAATGCACGTGAAATTAATGCTTCTCTACAACGAGGAAAGAGTTCATTTCCTTTCGGGAATATCTATTTTTAATTAGAAGATTTCAATTCTGATATTTCTGTCGCATAAGAAGTAGAAAGACGGATTCAAATTACAGCAAAACTCCCTGAAACACGCGGTCAATTAGTGTATGAAAATAAATTTGCACAATTGATTGCCGCAGAAGGGAATTTCTGTTATTGGCTGTCTTCCGAGAACCCTTTGTTAACATGCAAGAAAAATTCGACTACTTTTATAAAGATAAAGAATGTTTAACTTTTGCCTATATGTCATTGTAAACAACTTCTCTCTATTTGGCATATGCAACAATGTCAATATTCAAGCCACGGTTCTTTCTCACACGTTTTTAATTCTACTCTTCCCCCATTAAAACCGTATGTCCATAACAAATTTGGTTCGCTGTACATTGTACTATTTATGATATAATTATTTTCTTATTTCGACCTTCCACGACCACTTTCCCACCATCAGTGTCAACCCTGATTTAACCCTCCTCAGGTGTACTTAACTTCTCATTAGAGGGAAACAAGCCTATCCTCCTTCTTAGACAAAGACTTATTCTATACACATTTTTAACATCCTGCATGAAATTGTCTACTTAAGCCATTTACATCCGTAGTTTGAATTCGAAAACTAAAATTCAGGAGGAAAAGACAGAGCGAAGGACCCTGAAGTAATATGCTAAGTGGGTGTTGCGCAGCTTCTCTTGCGTATTTCAGACGAATTTGCGGTATTCGCTGTTTCGTTGCTTAGTAAATTTTCGACACATAGAGCAATTACAGCGCGTCGCCACGACGATGATTCATGTTTCAGTAGAATTAAGATGTATATTACTGAGACCGCCATGCATGGAATTTCCTTCGTTTTAACGCTGGTTTTTCAACAACGGAAATATTCTCCAATATTTATCTTGTGTTCCGGTACTTTGGTGTTGGGCTTGGTCCTTTATGAGTAAGTTACATTTGTGTATTAGAGCTTATAATGTCACTGGCTATTAGGTTATTGCGACAGCAAGCGAATGAGCAAGATTTTATTATAATTCGAATTGCCGTTAATTTAAAAAAAACAGAAACGTAAAATAATGCTTTAATTAGCACGCAACTTAGAATAATATCCGACAACTGTTGATTGCCTTATATTACGATGATGCAGGGCAGTGATTGCTACTCCTATCTGAGAGGTATTTAGCCGGGCCAGAAGTTAGACTAATTTACATTGTGTTCGCGATTCTCATGCAAATATGAACATAAGTATCGTAGGTCTGCCTTCAAGTATTCACCAACTTTTATCGGCTTTCCTGTCACAATTCATAAAAACCATATTTTATTCCATACTACTTAGCAGGATCAGTAGATGCAACATTGTTATGTAGTCCAATAAAAAGAGATTTAGATATTTTTCAGGCTATACATTGAATGTTAGAAGGAATATTTTGCTTAAATTATTTAACGATTCCTTTTCATAGAAGTATGTGTCCTAAGATCATATGAAACATGCCTGAGAAATAAGAAAAAGATTTGTAAGCAGTTGCCACTTGTTTTTAGATATACAAAATTATATGCTTTTAAAAAAAAGATTAGAAAAATTAAGAAAAACTTCACTCAATGGGATCCAGGCTATGGCTCAGTGACCCAAGCTTGATTATCCTGAATATCAATCACGAGTATTTAACCACGCGCACTGCACCACAAGCCGGAAGGTCACGGGTTCAATTCCCGGTTATCTCATTGGAATTTTTTATTGACATAATCCTTCCGGCCTCACCATGGCCCTGAGGTCGACTCAGCCTATAACAGATATTATTGTCAGAAATATTTCCTGGGAGGTAAAGGTCGCCGGTGCGTAGGACTGACAACCTTACCACCTTCATATGCCTTTTGTCTTGAAATCTTGGAACCTCAACCTCCTGGAAACCTCAGGGTATGTCCAGGCCTGTAATGGGACTGTTTTAATTTTTTATTAACCCACACTAATATAAAATTCTGTTTCTGCATATCTGCAGGTGTCGAGTGAACACTGAGTGTCATCATCTTCAATACTGAGTGCGACAAGCCTCTACCCATATTTTTGTGCAGGTCGTTTCTTAATGCCTTCTTTTTAGTTCTTCTTCCCCCTCTTTTCATGTTAAGAAAAGAAGGCCAGCTACGTGCTTACATCTCCTTTGGTCCTACTCTCCCAAATAATTCGTCGACTGGAGAATCACACCAGAGGCTTCTCTTTCCTGCCTGCATCTATGTGATAAGTCTGTGCGCCATCTTGTTTGATACTTACACAATTTGCTTACTAGGGCGGGGGCTCTCATCAGCACCCGAGCTGTTTAACAATGAAATCATAACTTCTTAAAAAATGTGTTTCGCTTTGGCCGCAACAAATGGATTCTTTATTTTAAGAAGAGTAATATCCTGTAAAAACGTTAAAATAAATCTGAAATCAAATTATAAATCCGTAACGAAATTTTGTAAAAGTCATTTCACTGACAGACAAACTACCAACTACTAACTTAACGAAACAAATTATTCTCCATAAGCTAGTATGGCTCGGATGATCAAGAATTTCCGAGGGAACTGAGCTCTTCTGTGTCATTACGCAGCGAGTAGTGGTAATTCCTTGCCGAAGTTTCTGGACAACCAATTGGTCCCATCTTCAGGAGCCAAGAACGTGACCATTGAATATAGGCACTATAGATTGGCCCGAAACGTCGGTAAGGTATTTCCACTAGTCATTGCATAATGATTCATAAGAGCGCAGTTCTCATCTACTTCGCGGCGGAAGCCTGCAATCACGCAAGAAATTCCCCGCCTTTTTTTTGGAATCCTAATATTTGTTGCCATGTTTAGTAAAGCCTGGTAAAAGAATCTTGCTCTCCACCAGACAGGTTCAGTCAACCTTATCTTGTATGTATATAATACATTTAACCCTTCAAACGCCGATTTAAATCCCATCTGCCATCTGCTGGCATTATTAGGAGCTCACCATATTCTCCACGTTAGCAGGATAAGAGTTAAGATACACTACAATACCTTTTTTGGCACCTGCGCCTAGACTTACTCCTTTAGGTTTCCTGCTTTTAACTCATGTTTATACAAGCCTGTAATATCCCACAATTCCCAGCTTCTGATATCTGACATTTTTTTTTTTTTAGTACAACACCCTTTTGTTTTGGTTTTGGCGCCAGTGGTCCAGGGCCTCCTCATTCTTGAGGTTTCTAGATCACACACAACGCTGCACCACAATCGGCAGGACTCCTCTAGAAAAGTGATCAGCTCGTCGCAGAAATCTCTACCTGACAACACACAACGCTCACAACAGACAAACATCCTTACCGCAAGTGGGATTCGAACCCACAATCTCAGCAGGTAAGCGGTCGCAGACCTGCGCCTTAGACCGCGTGGCCACAGAGACCGGCAGTACAACACTGTACTTGCATGAAATTAATATTACTATTAAAAATAATGACAATAATAATATTCTAACCAGAAATTGTCACTTTTTTTAGACATAACCTGAAGCGTTTACTATGCAGTAAAAATTATGCGTTATGAGTAGCCAGTATATACAGCTGGAATACTGAATAACCGAACAACAAATACCTACAAAACCATTAGTTTTTTTGTACTGAATTCAGGTCATTTAAAATTCGGCAGAGAGTGTACAATTTAACATCTGGATTACGGCTGTGCTGAAAGCGAGCTCAGAATTGTTATGCATTAAATTACACAAAACAGAGCACACAGGTCGATTGGACGTATGAAAATTAACGGAAGACGCATCGCGTATCCAAGATAAAAGTAAAAAGCAGGAAAACAAATGCCTGTTTTCACACGTGGGTTGTTAATTTATACCACTGTTTTAATTAAATACAAAACGAATTTCACAACATAAAATTTAAAAATAATTAAATACAAAGGACTTAGATTCTAGACTCCACGAGGGGTGTTTGGTTTTGAGGGGATACTTGTCTGAGAATCTCAAGAAATTTCTGGCTATGTTTAAAACATTAAGGCTCATTAGTGTACCGTAACAATATTTTCTGGAATACTGCACGGAAGAAACAAGTTGGGAAAGCGTTGTAGGTAGGAGTAAAATACTAAAATGCAGCTTATGTTTATTGGCGGTAGGACAGTGGTTAAGATGCTGTGCTACAAATCGGAAGGTCGCCAGTTCGATCCCAGCTGGTGTCAGTGGATTTTTCATTGACATAAAATCCTTCCGATCGCACTATGGCCCTGGGATCGACTCAGCCTCTAACAGAAATGAGTACCAGGAGTATTTCCTGGGGGTGAAGGTGGCCGATGCGTAAGGCTGACAACCTACCACCATCCTGTGCCGTTGTCACGAAATCTGGGAGCTTTAACTTCCTGGAACACTCTGGGCCTGTCCAGGCCTGTAACGGGACTGCTTTAACTTTTATGTTTATTGGAACGTGCATCATCTTGATAGTTGAATAAAGATAGACCAACTTGATGTCACTTGCTTTATTATTTCATTATTTAATGCTCAACATGTTTCGAATTTTAGTACATCGATCCTCAGAAGCTTGCGACTTATTTGTT
>Ga0123352_10013405_pt1 | contig 13012 bp, 6 predicted proteins | sample TergutLab28metaG_FD_89700 | JGI IMG/M metagenome (GOLD analysis project Ga0123352, IMG submission 89700) | Labiotermes labralis P1 segment gut microbial communities from Petit-Saut dam, French Guiana - Lab288 P1 | ecosystem: Host-associated > Arthropoda: Insects > Digestive system > Gut ... | reverse complement strand
TGCGCTGACCACGTGACACCCCTCTATCCGCAAAAGTTGGCACTAACTTCGCTGACCGGCGGCGGCCGCTCTGTCGGTATAGTTCGCGTGCGGACTAAGGCCACGGAGTTTAGTTTTAGTTTATATGGGTAGTCTTTGCGCGTGATTTACTAGGGAAAGCAATAATTTCGGTGGCAGCGAACCCTTACAGCCTTCCACCAGATTTTAGGAAGCTACCCCTAAAATTTAAGCGGACAGCTTATACCGGACATTACAGCTACATCATGTGTGCTTGTGCCGATCCCAGTGAACAAGCAGCCTAAGGTGTGGGTCTGCAGCCTTTCACTTACTGTGATTGTTGGTTCGAATTCCGCGGGAGATATGGACGTTTGTCTCTTGTGAATATTGTGTTGTGTCAGGTAGGGTCTCTATACCGGGATCATCGCTTGTACAGAGAAGTCCTACCAAGTGTGGTGGGCTTTGGTGTGATCGTGAAGTCTCGATAACGATGACGCCCTGGCCCACCGGGGCTGTTGCGCCATGGGAAAAGAATGCGTGTTTGTGAAATTATTACTTGAGAAACAAATAATAAATGAGTATAACGTCCTGATTTATGTCCACAGCCTTCCGATACGACGACGGTAAGAAAGAAATCGAACAATATGGCCCAGAGCACAAGGTCGAGAAAGTTTCTGTAACTTGCATTTGGAAATACACTAACAAGGTTTGTTGCTTCGTTTTCAGATACATTTCAAGATAGGAAATAAATGTTTTGAATGAAGGGTAAATAATGAAGAGAAATCTGTATGAACGCCACAAAAATCAGTGTTTCAAGAAATACAGAACTCGCAGACCAACTTTTTAACTCAGTTACTAAGCTGCATTAGTCACTGAGAAAGCTACGGTAACAAGTTTACAGGTCTTGTAGTTTTACTGTTTTGATCTTTCGAGTTATGAAGTCGCCTACCCTGAAGCATTGGTATCCCTCTACCGGAAGACACGGTTTCATATTCATAATACTCGTTTCCATATAAGTTCAGACGCAGTATTCAGGTATATGTACCTCATACAACGCTGTTTTTGTTAAGGTATTAGTCCTTCTAAAATGCCGTGCAGCGTGTGTCGATACCTATTGACTGAAGTTTCGAGAGAGCATATCGGCCCCCAAAGGAGCATCGACCATCTGTCCTGCAACGCTGGTAGACTACTGCAAACATAAGCTGCTTAAAACCAACCCAACCTAACATATACTAACCTGACCTAAGCTATTTTAACAACTCTTCCACAGAAGCACAGGTTATGCAGCGGAAAATAGGAACATGGCTGTAAATGATAAACTGCAAGTGAAAGTGACAAAAAAAAAAGCCATGGAATTAATAGAGAGGTTTAAGTTCTCAAAACATTCCACCGAAATTCAAGGCAAATTGAGAAAACCGGAGCTGTTCTTGAAAATGACTCAAGACTGAAAATGTAATTTTATCTTCCAGTCTTAAGATATTCAGTTCAACTTAACTTATTAAGGTGAAGGCGAAAGAGCACAAGTGCCTATGAAGCTAGCAAAAAGACACAAATAAAACACAAAAACAGTACTAATACACAAAAACAAAACGAAAACAATACGGCAGGAAAAGCGGTATAAAAAAGTAATGCAGCAGAATTTGTTTTAAAAAAGTAATACTTTTCGTAAAGATAGGAACGTCTTTGTACACATGATTAGCAGCCGAAACGCATCTAGCAGACGGAGAGTTTTTAAAAGTGGCAGCAAAAGAAAAAGAGTAAATTATATTAAGAGAAAAACCTCGAATACCAGTTCTATCCAAAAGAGACAGGCAACATTTTCAACCTGCGTAAACCGACATAAAGAAAAGTGCATGAAGCTTAAGTCTTCTCTTGTACAGCGTATGAAGTTTTAGAAATGGTAAGAAAACCCTCGTACATGACATAATCACAAATAAATAAAAGATACCGACACGGAGTTACGAACTTCAGCCGAATGCGTTCCAGCTTTTTCGCATCAATAGACGCTGTAGAGTTCCATACAGTTGAAGCACAGTCACGTTTCGGCCTAACTAGAGTTACGTATAATATAAATACAATGTCAATAGAAGAAAAGGAGCAGGTTATGGATCTTATTACGCCCTATATCAGAACGGATTGCAAGAAGATGTAGTCTACATGTGCGTGAAAATGCAGTTTGGAATTGAGTTGTAACCCAAGATCTTTGTGTCGGTACGGATTTTAGTAGAGTACATAATTTATAAGTAAAACACAGAGCATTTGCTCTTCTAGTGAAAGCAATAACCCTAGTTTTGCAATGTTTAATTTCATGAAGTTAGCAGTGCACACGCCTTGTATACACTGCAGCAAAATACAATCGTCAACGGAATTTATGCCAAGATATATTTTAACATCAGCAGTTAGTAAATAACTGGAATACTTAATTACATTACGAAGTCGTTAATAAATATGTTAAGTATATTACAAAGATATAAAAATATAAATATACTGCAAATATAGATATATTCAAATTGTATAAAAATGGAAGTAATAAAAACCCTAAACAAATAACGAAGGAAATACAGCGGTACGTCTAACAGGAAGAATAAGCAGATAAATAAAATAAATAAATAACTTCACATAGCGGTGTCCTTTAGAAGCGAATAGTTTCTCAGCTAATCAAATAAATTCCCACGTTTTATGGAAACAGAAGATTTAGCACTATGTTGAGAAGAGCTCATAATAATAAAGGACATAAATAGCCAAAACGTAAGCAAATGCAGAAGGAACAACTGAAGCAAGAATCAAACTTCAAATCTGAAATTTTGTCTAGGAGGACTGTTAAAGACGTAGCTTTCCATCTGCACGAGATACGAAATAATCCCTTGTGACACACAGTCAAACTTGTGCTTGCGGTAACAAACACAAGTCTGACACAAAGCGCGTCTTAAGAATCAGAGACGGTACTGAGTCTACACCGAAAATGTGGAACAGGAAGGAAAGTAACAATTCATTCATTTTACAGGTACGTCAACTGAACAAACGTTCTAAATGGTTCTACCGGCATTAAACGCTTTTTACTTCTCCCTCGTTCTGCACCAAAATGAAATAAGCCTATGTTAAATAAGCATTGGTTTTATTTACTACCATTTACTCACTGCCGATTGTAAACCTTTAACGCCTTACTATACATGTTATTAAGTATTCCATTTGCGAATTGATTCTTGAAGGCCAGACAGACGAAGTTTTTTGAAAACGAAGTGCCGAGAAGGATGTTTTGACACGAGAGAGATAAAATAGGAATATTGGTTTAGTAAAACTGAGAAGGTTGTGGCTAACAGGTAATAGAGTGTGGGTAGAGAAAGGAACAAATTTTTACCGAAATGTCATTTTTTTTCGGAATTTGGAGGTGATACCTGAAGGTACTGTACCATCTATAAAGAAAATGTGTGAGGAACTCCAAAACAATAAACAAATATTTTACACAAGGACTGTACACCAAAATGAGTATTAACAGAACCCGGCACGGCAACGCAAGACCTCAACAACCCTTATAATGACGTTATGCTACACAGAGATTTGTATCACTACGCCCCAATGTTCTGCCACGTAACGCAGTGCTTTCTGGTACAGTAGATGATAACCATACGCCAGACTGCAGTCCAACAAATTGTAAAATTTCGCAGGCTTAATGATCTGCTGCGAGCCTCCCTGAGCGCTCACATATGTTTCCGCCACTGAATAAAATTTTATTTTGATGGGTCAAAATCTTTGGAAACTAAGATGCAGATAAAAGATTAACATAAACACAACGTAGTGATAGACGCGTTCATTTAACTTAGATTTGGGCGTATTATATGCAGTTGAAGTTTAATGACGAAACGTAAATTGAGAAGCGTTAATGAATATTGTACAATGATTATTCTTTATGGCCGGTTATAAGTTTGTTTCTGATTCTCAGATAATGAAGCTGTTATATCCGAGAGCTTGGATTATCGATGTAAAGCGAATAGGAAAGTCTGTAAAATGAAGCGGCCATGGTCTTTTAAACACCATACCGACAGTTAACACAAAGGGTTAGGAAGAACAAAGACAAACTCGACATGGTCACTTTCCGAATTAAGATTTGAAGTAGAGACCTTCAGAATATGAAGGGATGCTGACAGTCTGACTATGACGTATAACAATTATTAATGATAGTTTGGAAGAAATATTAAAGAAAGCCTCAGAGTATTTCAATTTCCTGAATTTGAAACGAAGAAAACGAAGTCAGGATAGTTGGCACTTGTTACAAATTCATAACAGGTACATCCTGAATACATGACGTACTTTATGGTTGTAATGTTCTTGACTTGTCAATAGGTAGTGCCATGTAACATGCTTGATTTTTCTCAAACGGAAGGACATTATATGGTACATCGTTTCATGTCTGTAGCGTAGTGAAGTGCAAATGAGCTTCTCTGAGTGCTCATGTTTCGCATTCAGGAATGCAGGCGGCCGGTTTCTCAGTAAGGTTACTGGCGGTTCTCCGTTCTACCTCCCGAAGCATTCCGTGATATTACTCAGCCAGTTCCGTTAAGAGCACTCAGTGTCTCTAAGTAGAAAATATTCCTCACACTTGTGTCGGTCAAGGCTACTTTAATGCTTCAAATTCGGTATCAAGAAATCAAACCTAAAGTGGAAACATCTACACATGAGAATAAATGTTGCTTGTCAATGGGTCTGGACGTTACAGAAGCGAGGTAAATTTCATGGTCTTATTGGAAACTGAACCCCGGATTATCCAGTTCATATCCTAGTCACTATACTACGTTACTTCCGTTCCGTTTTATCTCTGTATAAAGTTGCTATAATGAACTGTATTTGGTTCAAATCTCTGGATTTTTGGTACACTTGGGCCCTACTAAACACAACACGTCTCTTCCAGCTACATCGGCGCTCACTGCTCTAGTCACACTGCTGCTGAACTGAACTGATACATAAAGCAGCTACAGTTACATGCAACAACGCACTAGCATTCCGGGCTGGAGGTCTGGTTGCTGGCTGCACCATTTGCTGCGTTGCTGCAAGCTGTTCAATTAGTCAGCTGACCACCTTTTCCATAACTGCTGATTGAAGCGTTGAACTCGCTGCCATCTGGATAAGTTGTTCATTATTGTATCGGTAAAGTCTGGCTCAGGAAGGGAGGTCATCGGAGCACCAATAAGAAAATGACCTGGACTCAAATAACTAGGATCATTAGGTTCATTGGATAGTGCTATGAGAGGTCGTGAATTCAAACACGCTTCTGCTTGTGTAAGCAAAGTGTTAAATTCCTCAAAAGTCAATAATGCCTTTCCAACAATTCTCTTCCAATTATAATTTAAAGACTTAACACCTGCTTCCCACAGTCCTCCAGAATGAGGTGAATTCGGAGGAATGAAATTCCACTGAAATTGTGTCTTTGCTGCATTGTTGTGCACTTGCCTTAAAAACTCTTCAGACTTAAAAAAAATCTCTTTATTTGAATAAAGGTAGTCCAACTCGATGACACTTGCTTTACTATGTCAATTTACTGCTCAACATGTTTCGGATGTTAATACATCCGAAACATGTTGAGCAGTAAATTGACATAGTAAAGCAAGTGTCATCGAGTTGGTCTACCTTTACTCAAATATCAAGATTATGCACGGTCCAATACGCATAAGATTAAAAAAAATTCTTCAATTCTCTATTTGCTCCTACAACGTTACAGCCATTATCGCTGTGGAGGTGATCTATTAACCCTCTTCTAGCTATAAAGCGTTTCAGTGCTGCAATAAATGCTTCAGATGTTAGACTAGAAACCAATTCTAAGTGTATAGCTTTAGTGGCCATGCAAATGAACAATGCTACGTTAACATTTAGTCGTACTTTTGCTTCTAGTATTGCCACTCTTTATCTCAAATGGACCCACATAATCCATTCCTGCATTTACAAATGGGCGTGACATTGTTACTCTTGCCAAAGGTAAGTGACCCGTCAGCTGCTGTGATGCTGCTGCCTTTAACTTGAAACATGGCACACAACAATGTAACACTGGACGAATGACTTTCTTCATTCTCGGTATCCAATACTGCTGTCTCAAAGAAGCACTCAAAAGTTGTGGACCTGCATGCAGAAGCCTCAGATGTTCATTCATTATAATCAGTTCTGTAACATGATGGGCAGAAGGCAAAATTAGTTGATGTTTGGAGTCGTATGGAAGATGTGAATGCTGTAATCTTCCACAAACTCGAAGATAACTCTCCTTGTCAAGGAACGGATGCAATTGGATCTTCGACGAAACTTGGCCCTTCTTGCTGAGGTCAATGATTTTTTGAGCATAGATATCCTGCTGTGCTATCTTAATGCAGGCGTGCAGTGCATCTCGTAATTCTGTGCTGGTAAGATAACCTGTCCTTTTTAAAGACGCGTTTCTGGTATTGTGAAAAAATCTCAAACAATAAGCTGCTACTCTTTGCAATCTTGATAGCGTTGAAAATCTGGTGATATACTCTGTTGAGGAACACTGAATCATAACTTTAACTGTTGTAACCTCCCGTTGTTCTGGTGGTGGTTCTGGATGGTGTGTTAAGCCACTGTTCTTGATGCTGACTCAGCCATTCAGAACCTACCCACCACAACCTGCAATTCTTCAATGTATCGGGATTTGTGACTCGTGATATGAGATCTGCTGGGTTGCTTGCGGATGCAACATGTCTCCATTCACGTCCTGCGGTCAGTTCTTGAATCTGAGAAGCTCTGTTGGCAACAAAGGTTTTCCACTTACTAGCTGAAGCTGCTAATCATAAAAGCACAATCGTAGACTCTGTCCATAACAAGATTCTGTCAATCTTCAAATTCAATGCAGGTACTGTTTTCTGCATCAATTGTGCTAGGAGTAAAGCTCCACACAATTCTAACCTCGGGAGTGTGACTTTCTTCACTGGGGCAACTCTCGATTTGGAGCAAATCAATTTAGTTGTTACTTCCCCTTGCTGATTAACAGAGCGCAAATACAAACATGCTCCATAAGCCTTCTCACTAGAGTCACAAAATCCATGCAACTGAATTTCTGTTGGCTGTCCCTTTGCGAAGACTAATCTATCAAAAGCTATCTCGTTCACTTGGGACAGACGCAAATACATGTCCATCCACTGATTCAACAATTCTGATGATAGTTGTTCATCCCAATCAAGCTTGCGCAGCCATAACTGCTGCAGGAAAATATTGTATACAACTGGACTAACTAAACCTAGTGGGTCAAATATGGTAGCAACCATAGAAGAAATAATACGTTTGCTGACAGGAGAGTTTTTAGGCTCTCGCAATCTTTGAGCACATGTTCCCTTGCTAATCAGGAACTGATCTGATAATGGATGCCATAGAAAACCTAGTATTTTGATGCCTTCATTGCTGTCCAGCTCAATGAGCACATTCATTTCTCTGCAATCAGGAGGGACTGCTTCTAATATTCTGGGGTGACTGGCACAAAACTTGCGTAGGTGAAATCCCTCTCGTCCCAACGGCGTGATGAGTTCTTGCTGTAGTCTTAGTATATCTTCTATGGCGTTGATTTCACACAGATCATCATCAACATAGAAATTGTTTGTTAATGTTTCTGGTGCCAGTGAGAAGTCCTTTGATTCATCTTCTACAAGCTGTTGTAAACAACGTGTTGCTAGATAAGGTGCTGATACAGTGCCATACGTCACCGTTGACAGCTCTATGTTCTTAATGGCTCATCAGCGGATTTTCTCCACAACATTCGCTGCAACTTTCTACCGTCTTCATGAATTCTCACTTGGCGGTACACTTAGATATATCTGCGGTGGATGCAATCTGGTATGCTCTAAGTCGCAAAACAATAGAATACAAGTCTTGTTGTATTGTAGGACCTAAAAGAAGTGACCATTCAAAGACAGTCCGTTACTCGAACGACATGAGCCATCATAAACAACGCGAGTGCGTGTTGTACTGCTGGAACTCTTGAAAACCTCGTGATGTGGAAGGCAATACCTTTCCTCTGTGCTGCTTGTGTCTTCATTAATCTGGTTTATATGACCCAGTACTTCATATTCTTGCATAAATTCAGAATATGCTTGATGCAAATCTGGATGTTCCAGGAACCGCCGCTCTAGCTGATGAAATCGTCCCTTTGCTTCTTCACACGTTTCTCCTAGACGACCTTGACCTTCACGTCGAGGAAGTCTCACAATGTACCGTCCTGTATCATCTCGTGCGGTATGCTTGTTGAAGTGTTCTTCACACAAAATTTCTTCAGTTGTCCATGTCTTATTAGGCAATTCTTCAATTTTCCAAAATACTTTAAGTTCCTGATCTAAGTTGTCACTGTTGCAGATGAAGAAACTTTTCCTTGGAACTTCTTCAGGCGCTGCTGAAGGTATCTTGTCTGAAACTATCCATCCTAGCTCTGTATCCTGTAAAACTGGATAATTTCCTGATCGCGTCTTCTTATCATGGCATAGAACTTCAAAGAATACATCAGCTCCTAGCAGGATGTCAATGGAGTTGGGCCTGTTGAAATTCTCATCTGCTAACAGCAATCCTGCAGGGATACCCCAGTCACTACTATCTACAAATGTGGCTGGAATCATTCCTGTTATCTTGGGAAGTACGGCGCAATCTATTTTAGTTTCCCAATTGTTACATCTGGATTTATCTCCAGTGAAGCTGCATAATGAATTGTTTTTGTAACCTCATTAATACCTTGAACAGGTATCTGTGCCTTATATTTTCTCAAATTAAGTTGCTGAACTAAACGCTCTGTTACAAAATGACCTTGTGATGCTGAATCCAACAATGCTCTGCACTTGACTAATTGTCCACATTTATCCCTAACATAAAGTATCGCTGTAGCAAGCAGTATCTATGAAGATGTTCTTCCCTTAGATGTATGACAGACTGTCACACCTGACTGCCTGCTGTTATGTTGTTCAGTTCTGGTCGACTGTGGCTGAAGTTCATTGTTGCAATCGTTACGATTGTTTTTCTGAGCTGGCTCAGACTCACATGGCAACAGTGAATTATGCTTCCTTCTCAAAATTTACACCTTCATTCCACCTTACATTGTGATATCCTATGACTGTTACTCAAGCAATTAAAACACAATTGATTCTGCTTAATTAAATTCAACCTCTGCTATGAGCTTGCTTTCCTGAACTGCTTACATCTATACAAGGGAAGGTTGCCTCTACACAAAACACATGAACTGTGTGTGGGTACATCTGAATGCTTGGTTGGCTTGCTAACACCGCTACTGTTACTATTCCTAGGCTGCTGACTTGCGTGAATTAGTTCAAGAGCCTGACTTTTACCTTCCAGGAATTTAATGATTGCTTCAAGCTCAGTTATTCCTTGGGAAACTGCCTTCATTTCCCATTGTTTTCTGGTTACTTCATCCACATGCTCTATCAATATCTGCGACAACAACACTTCATGCAAGGGTATGCTCAAGTCTAATGCCTTAATAGCGTTCAAATTACTTTGAAACTGATTGATCAATGCTCTTAAATCCGTGGCTGATTCCTTGTTGATCACTGGCAGTGACAATAATGATTTCACATGAGCTGCAGCTATTAGACGCTCATTGTTATACCTATCACATAGCAAATTCCAGGCTACATGAAAGTTATGCTGTGTAACTGGAAGATTCTGAATTAGCTGATGCGCTTCATTAGTTACAGTAGACAACAAATAGTGAAATTTTTGAACATCGTCCAGCGTTTGGTTATTAATTATTAAACGGTTAAAAGTGTCATGAAAATGTTTAAACTCTGTTATCTGACCTCCGAATTTTGGAATTTCAATAGTGGACAATTTAATCTTAGGCGCTACACAATTGCCATAGTCATGCATTGCTCTACGCTTCTGTAATTCTGCTGAACTAATGTCTCTTGCTCGTCTGTCTTCTGAAATCATTCTATCAATCCTAGCTCTCAGTTCACAGTATGTTTCTGTGAATGCTTCCCTATCTAGCTCATGCTGTTGGGTTTCATCATCATCAGTATATTCCAGCTGATCCTGTACAGCACTGTAATCTTCCCACACCTTTTCTAACGACTGTAGCCTAACGTTTACATCATGCATGTCTACAGTATCTGGCAAACTGTCGATGTTTTTCTTAATGTGCGTCATTTTTGCCTTGACTGCTGCTCGTTTTCTGACCAATGCTTTGGGTGTCTGGGAATCCATGGTCCTGAGGATTGGTAAAGAAAGAGCCAACTTACTGATTTATGTGCTGCTATGATCCAAGGTTCCGTCTACGTACGCTAGCAACTGCGCTGCTCGGAAGCCGTCTACCGCTCTGCTTACGTTGTCGCTTGTTGCTACGCTATTGCTATGATGTCTTGCGATCCTAATCGCTTGAAGTTATTTTGCTTGCGATTCATAATAGATTCGATGCTAACCCACGATCCGACACGGTAAGGACCAATGTATGAAGTTGCTATAAATGAATTGTATTTCGTTCAAATCTCTGGATTGTGGGTATACATGGGCACTAATAAACACACACTTCCAGCTACATCGATGCTCAATGCTCTGGTCAATGTTGCAGAACTGATACATAAGCAGGTACAGTTACATGCAACAACGCACACTTTGCTCGAGCGATAGACACTAGGTGCTGACTAATGAAAACAAAAAGAAAGAGAAGGAAAATACCTACCTCTGCCCAGTTTGCTTATACAAATGAAAGCTTAAACAGTTGTGACGAAAAGAGAAAAATTAATTTGACTTCAATATAACGGAATTTTTGGTTAGGATTTTCTGGCATCAAGTCAACTCCCAAATGAGACCTTCCGATATCAGTTTTTTGTGAAATGCACAGTCGGATAAAGGCTACGTGGATAAGCACACCTTCTTGCTTGAAGCTGTTCAGACTTGTGTATTAGCAGGCTGTGGTACGAACAGTGAAATACCCAAGACAAATAAATGCGAATTGATTATACACTTATCTCAGATAAAGTGAGATGGGTCCACGTGGGAGATTTAAGCGCCAGTGGAAATAAAACATTAGAAAAAAATGGAATATCAAACATCCTCCGTGCAATAAGTAATATGCAAATAAAATGTATGCCAACTTGTTGCAAACCTTATAGTAAATACAAATACAGCGTGTTATACTATACAGGTGTACAAGGACAGAGTGTTCATCCGATGCCTACGCAACTTCCTGTATGCAGGACGTTCTACTAATACTAAAAGGAAACGGTCGGATGCAAAATATTTTAGTAATCTCGTTCTGATATCTTAAATATCATTACCTGTTTCATGCGAACACATTGTAATTAACTTTGAAATCTAACTTTTACCTTAATCTTCGACAAAGTTGTATATTTATCTCAGTAATTAACCAACTTGATGCACAAAATTTTGTTTTAGAATAAGTTTATTTCATGCCGCTACATGTTTCGAGCACATGTGCTCACCATCAGGAGGTCAAAATTGTATTATACAGCCTCTGGTATCATCACACCTATAGGTGTGATGATTTTGTGCATCAATTTGGTTAATTACTAAGATAAATATACTGATATGCACGGTCAGCAAAACACCAAAAAACAAAAGTTGTGTATGTTTTACTAAATATCACCACTGTGTGTACTGTCTGTACATGGCTAAATATGTTAGCCAAGACAAGTTGTAGTAACTTTCATGGTATGAAGTGTGCAATAAGATTGGATAAATTTTGCCTATATAATAAAATAAATATTTAAGAATTATGATATTAAGATACTGACAGGATCTACAGATCCAGTGGCACAGCTAGGTTATTGTGCAGAGGGCGGGCAATGACAGTGGGCGGCATAAGAGAAACTTTAGATTTAACAATATAGAAATATACGAGTAACGTTACATTGTGTCGCGTTCGCGTGAGCATTGTTACCACAGAAAAGCAATAAAACTTTCCATGTTTGCAGATCGTGGTGCAGATATAGCTGTCAACGACATAAATTGTTCAGTGCTGCCATGAAAGTGTAACAGTGGGTACAGTTTACGCTGTTGTCGAGCCACAAAATATCTCGTACTGTTGTTAACGACAATAAGTATCAAATAATATGAGTGTGTCTGTATTCTTGTCTTAGTTATCCGGCATGCAAGTCGCATGTAGTCTATGGTGTGTCTAGCTCTATTATTTCTTCCACATTATTTCACAAAAGGTAAGATTTAAAAAAAATTAAACAAAAAATATGTTTTAATTTTCTCTACGACTTTTGTCTCTCTCGGACAGACAGACAGAAGGACGGATGGACGGACAGACAGACACGAAGAAGCTAATAGTCGCTTTTCGCAATTTTGCGGACCCCCTAAATGTAAATCGTTTTTCCTTATATTGGCCTCTAAAATTCAAAATCTGGTAAGCGCAAACAATCAAACGTTTCAGTTGAAATAATAATTTTCTACGAAGAGCAGCAACATCACCCGCCCTAACGTAAGTACTCCATTGCTAAGATCTACCGGTGGGTGCTGTGAATATGGCAGGTGTTTCATAAGCACAAGTTCTTGTTTGCCTAAATGTCCGGATTTTGTCAAGAAAAGTCTAATGTCACAGAAAAAGTCTACGCAATTTGGCAGGCTACCTGTGAAATAATATGCGTTGTTTTTGTGATGCCTTCGATTCACGTCGCTTGTTATGACGGGTGGCAAAGTGTGATGTGAAACCGGCGAAAAGCAAATGGCCTGTCGTGTAAGACACTGAAAGTTATTTGGTCGCATACTGACAGGAATCCGATCGGTCGTCAGTCAGTACGAGGCAGCAATATAGCATCTCTGATTCTTGTGAGGACGCGTTATTCATTACATTTCAGGATCTCACGTCGGTGCTGAAGAAAATTCGATTATTCTGGGATATAACACTGTGTCTTTGATAAATATTTACTAGTGTTCTGGAGGGACCGCCTCTGTGGTCTAGTGGTCAGAGTTTCTGGCTACAGATACAGAGGTCCCGGGTTCGATCCCCGGCGCTACCAGATTTTCTGAGTAGTAGTGGGTCTGGAACGGGGTCCACTCA
>Ga0123352_10013404_pt1 | contig 13012 bp, 5 predicted proteins | sample TergutLab28metaG_FD_89700 | JGI IMG/M metagenome (GOLD analysis project Ga0123352, IMG submission 89700) | Labiotermes labralis P1 segment gut microbial communities from Petit-Saut dam, French Guiana - Lab288 P1 | ecosystem: Host-associated > Arthropoda: Insects > Digestive system > Gut ... | reverse complement strand
GTAGAAAAAATTATAATCCCCTGCCCTTACTGTGCCCTCTTTGTCCCACCTGACCTCCTGCACCCCCACTACATCTAATTTATATCTCGCTAATTCCCTCGCTGCTGCCTTAAAGGAACCTGCCCTATAAAGACTCCTAACGTTCCACGTGCCTAATTTCATTTCCCTGTGTATTTTGCGCGATGCTGCCTCTAGAAACACTCCCCCCCCCGGAGATCCGAGTGAGGGAGTAGTTTACCTCCGGATTGTTTTGTCTCCAGAGGAAGCATCATGCCTGCAAGTATTATAAAATTACATTTAAATTAGTTATCAATTCCAGGAGAATCTCTCGCGGCCCGGTATAATTGATGACAGGGCCCGGTACCGGGCCGCGGCCCGGCGGTTGAGAAACACTGTTCTATGAGATGAGCGTAGACATGGCTTTTTGAACTCTTAGAAGGTCTCGCTAGTTTTACTTTATTTTGTGTTACAGAATATTATTAATAATTATGCGATAGTATTATGTTTTGGAAGCGAGCCTGTAGAAGGGGGAGGGATCCTGCCCCCAAAACGCAGTGCTATAGTGATTAGGCCTACATCAATCGTAACACATTAGACGATGTACAAAGACCACACAGTTAATGAGTGCACCCTTCACTGCAGTCTTTGCAAGGGTCTGCCGCTGGCTTATGTCGTAGGGTAAAAGAATCGAGTCTACACCCAACGCTCAGAACCTTTTTAAAACAGATAAAATTATATAGAACCAATACCACAATTTGTAAGCACAAATAATTTTATCTGTATTTTATATTTTAACATAAACTGTGAAACGCATATTTAAAACTTAATATTTTATGTTTGTACATTGGTTTGATTATATTTGTAATATATCCTTCGCAAAAACACCTCCCTGAAAATGGCCACAAACGATGACCAAATCAAGTAGGAGGTTTACAACTTTTATAGTATAATAACTTTACATACTCGCATACGCATTTGTTGGTTCTATTCTCATAGTGAAGCATCAGTGCATGGTCACGGAATACTTCAGATCAACCAGACTTGTTGCGCGTTGTCTTTACTTCTTGACATGTTAGCCAATCCTACGAACGGCAAACCTTGGAAAGCGAATTTCCAAATAATTCTTTGAAATGATAGGAGCTATGTTATGTGAAATGTCATAATTGCGGTCTCCTGCGTATAAAACCGTGCAGTCTTAGGGGTGGAAAACAACGTTTCGGAGGAACATTCTGCCTACATCTTCAGGGTCGAACTTCAAGCCGATACCGCTAAGATTGCACAGTGCTGCAGTCTAGTGTACAGCCGTGAAAACATGAATACTTAAATGCATAACAACGATGTCTGTATCAGTCGAAGTGAACAACTTTTGTCGATAAAATGAAACTCAGAAAAAAAGTGGAGAAATATACATAAAGTCAACCTCCGATATAGCGCCACTGTTCGCTCACCACAGTTTGTGGCGATATATCGAGAGGGGTGGTATATCGAGGGTGGCGGTAACTCGAAATACTATGAAGTCGGTAATTCTTTTCTCAGACTTTCATGGGCGCTAAGTGGGGGTGGTAGAACGTTGGGGTTGGACTGTATCGGGAATAAAAAAGAAGAGACACTTAAATATGTTACCGTCTAGAGCAGAGAATTATGTTCATAATTTGTTTCTGAATAAGCTATTAGAAAGAGCTGCGAACATCTAAAGAGCTTGGAATTTAATCGGATACATCATCTTCCGGGCAATACGAATGCTGCCAACTTATTAACTTTCTTCTCGTTTGGGTTAAGATGTTCAAGGTTAACAAAACAAAGTGACAAGCCGCATGCACGCAGATACAGCCCCACAAGAAATGAATACCTACAGCTCACGACACAATAAAACACTTAAATTAGTATTTATGGAAGTTAAGGCGTGCTTGTTAATTGCATAGCACGAAAGGCTTGTCGTGAGGCGTACAATGAACCCATGTACTCAACAATTACTATAATTTAAACACATGTCTAATACGTGTAAGTATATACGAACACATATGAATGGGACATGATTGCACAAAAACAGTTGGAGCGGCGAGGCACAGATTGGATTTTACTACAGCATCCGGGACAAAAAAAAACCGATTGTTAAAAATCTATGAAACAAATTCTGAACAGATAAAACCACAGTAAAAATTTTGTACTCAGATGATATACACGTATTCTTCAATCGCGCATCTTAGGGGTTTTGTCTGCTTAACTGACCTTGACTTAGAGCAGACACACACGTGTCGTTTCACAGAAATCACATACAGATTTCATATTACACTCACACAGCAAGATTGATTTTTTTTTATTTCACCCCATTATAGCACATGTGTGATGAATAATGCAAATAATAGTCTGATCATTGATCAAATTTCTAGGGGTAATTCTTGCTTCCTTATTTCTAGGTCAAAATGTACTCTTCAGCCATCTGTTCTCACATACCTCTCCTCCCATTCTTGCCCTTCCCTCAGGATGACAGAGCACGTTTCACGCCCGTCAGACAGCGGACAAAATACAGTTATTAGGTACTTTAATTAAGATTCATTTTAATATTATCCTTACACTTACACGTTTCCAAAGTGATCCCTTTCTTTCAAACCTTCAGTCAGAAAGTACAATGCTTCCTTTCTCCACGGCCCCTATGCGATTTCAAATTCGTAAGTCTGTTCATACTCTGTCAGTCTCTCACACTAGGTCCATATACCGTCGGTGGTAGAGTGACTGGTGAATGGCGAATTGGAAAAGATTCGGAAGGAAGCTGTCGTAGCAGACTCGAGGTACCAACATGAAAACCCTGGGTCGGGATAGCGGAGGTTCAAGCGAAGATGGTTCAAACCGATCATCTCCCGAACAGAGATCTACAGAGTCACCGCTACACCAACCTGGTAAAAGGCGAAGAGTCTCTGTACATATCATGAAGGCATATACGGGAAGTAGAGGAGTAGTTCTACTCATTCTTAATCTCGGTACTAGAATGATGTGAGCGGTGAACTTCACGCCCGGCTGCTTCACCACCCCCAAACTGCAAAAGTACCCACTGAATACAAAGCTATTAAAATATTTTACTGGATGTTCTTGTGCTGTTTGAATCCTTTGAAGACTGGACCTCATCTAAACCGTACTGTCACTTCAGTTCCTACTTCAAATGAAATATTCTACTTCTCCATTACCAACACCGATCGGTTAATGCTTTATCGCTGTTTATTGTGAGAACTGCACGACACGTGTAAATATCGTGAATTTTAAAGTGGGTGCTGCATGGGAAGTCACTGTACTTTAAGGTCTTCATGAGCTCCTTGGTAGATTTAAAAGTGTCCGAATCGAATTGGGAAGGTGTCACTTTCGATTATCGGTCAAGAGACTGCAATCTCTGTAAGAAAATGCTGAAATAGTCTCTTAAAACGGACCATGATCGCCCTCTTCCACAGACCAAACCATCATTTACACATACATTCATCCTACCAATAATATCAAAGCAACTACATTCGAGTTTTTAAATGACCTAAGAAACAGCCAAGCAAGACACTGATACCGACTAAGAAGTTTTCCTTTGACCTTAGCAGTTGGGGAAAGCCGACCGCCCCGTATCTGTGACCAGTAACCGATGCATTCCACTTAAAAATTCATTAGGCTGAAATGAGGTCGAGTTTTGTTCGTGTGAGATAATACAATTACTTTCTGTTGTGTTCTGTGTGGTTAGAGCCGTGCATAAATTTGACTCTTAGGCTTCCTGTAAACGAAACATCTAACAAATGGGGGCCAGTGGAAAGAATGTTATGCAGTGATAGAGACGCAGCATGTATATGTTTTCCCATGATCATCTTCCCTAGTGTCAAGGGACTCTAAACCACGCTGTGCAGGTCAACTGCATTCTCTTGAGCAAGACACAATATCTACGGCGTAGCAGTTACATTCTTGTCCTCGAATATCATCAAGGGGGCAGCAGAAATTAAGTGTACATGCTTCACTCTGTTAAGAATTGTCCTTTGTTTCAATGCAGAACAAAGATTTTAAGCAAGGTGTTATTCAAGACATGTCAGCACATATTTCTGCTCTTATGTTTTAGATTTGTATGCGCTGTAACTGCAGCATTAACATGCATAAGGCAAGGTTGGCACTTTCGTATTACATGAGGCGGGCACAAAAGTACAGCTCTTTGACGGTAAGTGCCATGAAGAGAGTAATTGAGACGGGCTAAATTTTTAGGTTAGACAAAGCATTAGGTGTGTTCTCTAGCTTTCTTGGTATTGGGCATGTTGTTAGCATTCAAATAATTCAAGTCCACGTATGAAATTTCGTACAAAAGTGCTGAGTGTGACTCTAAGGGACAAAATATCAAAGAAATATGTAGCAAAATGCAGGCTACTGAACTCCCCTGTTCAGTGGTTATAATTCCTTTGTCGTCTCCGCAAGTTACGATTTCGATTGTCAGCCCCGAAGCCTGTCATCTTAATTATACTTTGTGACTATTCTCAGTTCTTAAGGGCAAGACACAAGGGATAGTATATTGTGACGTGAGAGAGAAAACCAACAAGATGCAACAGTTAGATGTTTATTTTCAACAATATCTCAACATGTTTCGGGCATCATTATGCCCATCTTCAGGAGAACAAGATATGTGTTACTGCATGTGGTGTGCTGCTCTGGTTCTGCTCGATGTGGTTGGTAGCGGTTGTGGGGCGTTGCCTTGTGGGGTGCGAGCACTGTGAAGGTTACTGTTTGACTCGAACACCCCACAAGGCAGCGCCCCACAACCGCTACCAACCACATCTAGCAGAACCAGCGCAGCACACCACATGCAGTAACACACGTCTTGTTCTCCTGAAGATGGGCATAATGATGCCCGAAACATGTTGAGATATTGTTGAAAATAAACATCTAACTGTTGCATCTTGTTGGTTTTCTCTCTCACTTCACAATTTGCTCACGATGCACGGTCACAGAAACCTAAAGGGATAGTATGTTACAACACGACACGACAAAAAGAATGCATTCTCCAATCGGAAAAAGACATACTATGACCTAGAAGTAAATTAAACTATCAACTTAACCAGATTCAAAGCATTTTTCACTTAAGATAGGAAAAATTGTCAACCTTCTAAATTTATACTTAACATCGTGTTCAGAGTTCGACTAGTATGGAAGTATGCTAGGTCATGTTCTATTAGAAGGACAAGTTTGGCCTTGTTTGACTTCTTCCTTATTTTGTTTCGTCCTTCCGTCTCTTTCTTTCCTTCCTTGCGTATAAATTCCGTTTTTCAGTAAACCAGTTAGTAGCTTAATTCTTTCACTTTCTTAAAAATGCTACTCAGCCTCATACAATTCCAGCTAGCACAAGGCAAAACAAAATTATGTGTAGCGAAAAATAATCATTCTACAAAAAAATTGATTTCGAAATTTCCTTTCTCTATCGCTGTTCACGCTAGAGCTGCTTTTGATTGGTGGTATATACTTTTGATTGGTGGTATATACTTTTGATTGGTGGTATATACTTTTGCATTTTACTTACACTACATTCCCGAGACCAGAGAGAAGTTCTGATAAAAAGAAGAGCTGATTTCAACTAGGAGTGTTGCATACAGCTTTTACGTGCATGGAATCTAACATACATGCAAGATTTGAATTTCAAGAATATTCACGAAGTTAGAGCAAATACATAATTTTTAGAGGCGTCTTCCGTAAGCACATATTTGCAATGTACACAAAACGCGTATCACAGAGCCTGTCCTTCTTGACTCTATTGCTGAGTGAGCTAGTGAGGCAGTACAGCAGGGTCAGCTGTTTCAGATCTTGAAAAAATTCATACCGTGTTGATAATATACAACAAAGACTTGTCATTTATACATACAACTAGCACGTATTCGCAATTTATGTGACCATTCAACTACCGCGTCTGTGTTTCGTTTCTGTGATCTAGATGTGACTTTACTTGATGATACTGGACATGACGTGGATTCAGTTCATTCAAACACACCTCACGTTTTCTTTCTTCAAAGTGCCTTTTAATATTATCCTCCCATTTACACGCTGGCAACCCTAGTGACCTTTCCTTCAGGTTTTCGGAACAACACTGTATACGTATTCCTGGTTTCTTCTCCTGTGCCAGATGCCTCCCCCCCTCCCGCCATCAGGCTGCTTGATCTGATACAAATCAAGACTGCTAACCACTGGATTGTAACATTCAGTCCTGTGGTTTAAGCCGTTGTTACGTTATTGAAACTGAAAAAACGCCGGACGCGTTTAAAAACGTGTATGAGAATCGAAATTTTATCAGCACTTCCTCATAATCTCAGTCGGTCACAGTGAGAAAAACCCACCGATATGAGGATACCCTTCTTCTGGGACTCCACGCAGCATCATTGAGTCTACCGGCGTTCTGAACCGACGTACTTGCGTCATTTTCAAGGGGCGAAATTTCCTCTTTTTGAACATTCCGGCCCTTGAAGATGAAGACACAACGTTGGCTGGAAAAGATGGAAAAAGAATACCCAGGGGCGCAGCGACGTAACCCAGAATAACGAAATCGTCAGCTACACCGCTTCGGTAACCTCAAACATCGCACAAATATGGCTTAATTAACACTCTCATGCCCCTTGGTAAGCCATATTAACGGTCACAGCTAGGTTATGTACGATATATTCTATGACACACAAAATATTCCTTGAAATGACGCTATTTGAAATCACTAGCACAATCCTTTTATTTTTCTACACAAAATATCCCTGTAAAATTGAGATGCGGCTTTAAAACAGAGATCTTATAAGTATCTAAAAACACCTCTGTAGATGCATTACGTCTGTTGACCAGTAATTTTTATACTGTGATTTCCATTCGGTAAAATTTCACGGAGCTGAATTAACAGAGGTCTCCAACGCGCGGACGCAAAACAGGCAAGTATGCTACTAGGTTAACTGCTGACTTATATCTGTTAGGATTACTGTGGACATAGTGTGATTAGGAAGTGAGCGTCATCAGTGGCGTACCCAGGAATTTTGTTGGGGGGGGTGGGGGTTTCAACAAATTTAGTTGAGGACAGAGGACAGGGATCTGGGGGCGGTAGCCCCCTAGTTAGGGGTTCTGGAGGCAGCTGTAATTTCGTTCAAGAAATTTCATTTCATATAGTAAAATATTCTTAATTTTTGGTACTTTAAGACTATTTATGATGACAACCAATTTATTTGTTATTGCTAATGTAAAACCATTGCGAACCTAGGTAATTTTAGAATTTTACTGCCTTTTTTTCCGAACATCTTGGGGTGTTGGCTTCCTAAATTCAGCGATTTTTAACAGTTTTCACAATCGGGTTGAGTTTGGCACGATTTTGGAGGACCTCAAGAGACACATTCTGTGCAGATACCCGCTCAACGGCCGAATACTTCCATCGCTTAACCACTTAAAACACAGTGGTACTTATAGAGACCACTTACCCTGCATTTTTTTCCACATGGTGTATTATGTCTGACAGTGAAACTAATGCGCGAGTAAGTCTGTAAACAGTAGCAACCGACTGGTCTTTGCCCTCGGGAGGTCTTGAGTGTACAGTGAGGTGGGGTATGGACTTTTGTGTATTGGTAAAATTAATTTCGTTTTTAATCAGGAAACCAAAATTCCGCAATCTTTATCTCAGATTTCAGGTTCCACCATTCTTTCTTGTATGTCTCTCTCACAAACGTTTATAAAAAGATACAACGTGAATTGATAAATTTCCCTGAACACAGGCCAAAGAACTCAGCCCCTGCACATGTGAACTACACAGACCTTCCAAGCCGCCCGGCTGTTATGTCCCATCTTTTGTGTGCCCCATGTGTGCTTCAGATGGTTAAATAGCAAATGCATGGAATAGTCCGCCTCTGCATTCTGTTTGTTATTCCTATCACGAGGTGACGGGCACGGAGCACATTATCATGCAAACCACAACACGCATTCTTCTTCTACGACACGCTGCGACTATACGTGTCCTTTCCAGTTACTCACGTCGTATTATTACAAACACGATGCAAACACACGGATATAAAAATGCCGAATTCATACATATATATATATATATATATATAAAAGATTTTACTGCATCTTTACTGAAAATAGCCGATATTGTACCATGTAGCAGTTTCAGTATCTGAAATATTTGCCTAACAACAAACCAAATGACGTGATGACGTGCTTTTATGCTGGCCTTTTGTGTAAACTATCTTCACGCGAAACTTACGAACACACAATGCTGGTATTGGAGTTTGGATATTTTAACTTTTCTATAAATAGGACCATTGTCGATGTTCGATAAAATGCCAGGATGAAACAGCAAGCAGTGTAGGCGCAACAGCATAAATATTATAAACATTGGCGGTGTCTTACGGAGTGTCCGGCGACTAACAAAGGATGTGTAAGTGATGGGCGGGTCTCATATGGCACACGGGCGGTAAGCATGGGAATTACGCACTGCTCGGGTCTTAAGTAGCCAAGAAAAATGTGTCAACGCCAACCGGACCTCTCTAGCAGCATCCAGGTGAAGAGCGCAGGAAATGCGAATAGTAACCGGACACCAGCCAAGCACCTGCAAATGGAGGTCATGTACTAGCAAAGAGCGACAATCATGATCAAGCCTCTTTGAGCAGGTAGGGTGTTAAACATGGGAACTGTAAACAATGGCCGAATAGAATGGTACCCGGGTAACAGCAAAGAACCTTAATGGACGTACAGGGGGAGAATTTGTAAATAGTGGTCGAGTCGTAAAAGGTAGCCATAATTAACAAACGAACCTAAAAATAGTGGCCGTGTTTCAAATTGTATCCGGCGTACATTTCATTTCGCTTCACTACAGAACTGCACCCGTGGGTGAACGTTGTAAGTCCTACCGTAAAGTAAAAGGGCAAGAGAATGGATATTTACCTTTACAATTGCTGACAACCGTAGTTATTTAAGATCCATCATGATTCACACTTGCAAAGAATAGTCCCTGTTCGAATAAAAGAACTTGAAGTATTTCCTGCTAATTCATACAATGTAAAGATAAGGTTCACTCTATAATATGCCACGAAGGTCCAGAGTGGGAGTAGAAGTATAGTTCTACTCTTTCTTTAACCTTGGCGTTAGATATTGGTGGATGGTTAACACCATGCTCCGGCCGCTTTACCCCCGGGAATGACTGTAGCCATTGTATAGGAGCTGGGTTGGCCCCAGGGCCGGCCTAGACGGATGCGGGAAATCTCGCCCCCTCCGTGATCGATCCCCGGCCCGTCAAGACCCTCGAGAGCCGCGATATCGACTACGCTATCCCGGCCCACCCTGCTAATTCACACGGAATTAAATTCAATTGGACCTCTCTGTTAGGCAGGCCTACAACTAAGCATACACGGTTTCAATTTGAAGCTTTCTAAACCATTTACTATTTTAATATCATACTTTTGTTCCCCGCGGTAGCGCAGTGGTTAAGGTGCTGTGCTACAAATCGGAAAGTCGCTGGTTCGATCCCAGCTGGTGTCAGTGGATTTTTAATTGACATGAAAGCCTTCCGATCGCACTATGACCCTGAGGTCGACTCAACCTCTAACAGAAATGAGTACCAGGAGCATTTCCTGGGGGTAAAGTCGGCCGGTGCGTAAGGCTGACAACCTACCACCATCCTGTGCCTTTGTCATGTAATCTGGGAACCTTAACTTCCTGGAACCCTCTGGGCACCTCCGGGCCTGTAACGGGACTGCTTTTACTTTTGTTCCCATAACAAGAGGTCAGTAGTTTGTTTATTAAACGACGTTGTCAGTAACTCAGACCCTACGTATCGCAGCCGGAGAAACAATAAAAGGGGTAGCTGTTGAAACGCGACGGAATGATTTTGTTTTACTTCAGTCTAGACATGCATGTGTTTTAAGCTTCGTATCTCCTTACTGAAAAATGCCGTCCTAATCGAACAATACTGTCTGAATATAGACAAATTTTAATGCTTAACGCAACCTTATGTTTTCGTCTGAGAGCATACAACGTGATGCCAAACTGCAATAACGCTTCAGAATCAGAGCATCGTGTAATTACGTTTAACCGCGCTGCTATTCTCACACAACTGCCAATTGAATAACGCCATTGTTCCTGCACAAACCAACAACCCATTCATGTTCCACACTGCGTGTGCAAGGGGACTACAGGATTAGAACCCGGCTCCTCGCCTCTTTCCCTCTGTTCCCTGCCATCAGCCAAACTGTCGACACCCTCTGCACGCAACCACGAACATTACTAAACCACTACACCCTTGCAGGCTAGCATGCAAGATAAGTGGGATCACTTGAAATTCGTCTTCCTGGTAGACCGCAAGCGAAACTCGGGTAACGAAAGAAACACAGATGCAATGAGTAAAGCGCACAAAGAAAAAATGACATGCGGGGAAAAAAGTTTGATAACCAAATTGAAAAGTTGCATGGCTTGACGTTTATACTGGGTTGAGAGTCCAAAGTACTTCAAATTCTTCTGCTTGTTCCGCTTCCTTCCCTCCTGACGGCACGTTCGTTGTTAAGACCGTTTTATAGATGGAAGCATGTTCATGGCTGTTTGGCCAATAAGCAACCACAAGTGGCTCACTGAACAATACGATATGCGCGTATTTAGTATCTTACAAGGCTTGCCACCATGCGGATGTGTAATGCCATACCATTTCGTACATACAGCCCGCGTTTATTGAATGTAAAAACACTTCACTGTTCGTCTCTAGCAGTGCACGGAATGGAAAGGCTAAAAATACTGAGTACAGGGATGACACTGAACACTGTCACGAAAAATGTGTATTTACAATATTTTCGTTTCCACCGGGTTAAAATTATTTTTTGTCAACGCAAATATGTCTTCATAATGCTGTAAAGGAACGTCACTGTATGTGTATAATTTGCGTCGAGAAAAACATCGAATAACGAACATAGTATTTATATAGCACGATACACATTTAAGATGAAACAGCCTATTTATAACTCGCATGAAGGTTTCAAAAGCGATAGCACTACGAAATATACCACAAGATGACCAAGTGCAAATAAACAAATTGAGTATCCCGAGGATATCGAGCTTTGAAGTTGCACCTCATTGGGCCTTCTCTAATGTTACGTTATTGACGCTGTATATTCATGGTCTTCGGCTTACACTATCTGATACCATAACAATTAAAAACACGGACTTCATATTAACAAAAAATCACTTTCAGCTTATTTTTCTTTCGTCATAAGAGCAGATTTTAAACAATTAAAGAAATTGTTTAATTAAGCACACCCCATCTGTGTATTACTGCTTTCAATTTCTTACCATCAACAATACAAACATCGCGGCCCATGAATTTGTTACAGAGAAGCTAAACTAACACTTTTTGATATACTCACCAGCATACAAAATTTCAAGCTACGCAATTAAAAAAATGTAAAAAATTAAACCGTAACACATTTGACACACGCGCCTAAGTTTTCCTTGTGGGAATAAGAGTACAGTGAGGCGAAGGTGGAAGAAGAACGCTGCTAGGCGATAACACAGACCGTGGCAGTGGGGTGGTCATGCAGCAGCCGATCAGGTCCCAGGCTATTGGAGTTTGGATTTCAGTTGGAATCCCTTGTATATACATGTACAGTTGACCACATGTATACTCAAATTTCGGTTGACGCTAAATTCGATTTGCGCCTTACCTTCCGGAACGTAACTGTTGCGTCAGTCGGTGATTGTCCTATAGGATTCTGAAAGATTTTGGGGTAACAGATATCCGAAAACTATACAAGTTTTTTTTTATGCAGTCTTTCCTAAAATGTCCAAAAATTCAGTATTTACCTTCCCGTTTGACAGTAGTAAGTAATGAATCGGAGCACGAAAGAGATGATAAATGGATCTACACATTCTGTACAAGTCTCTTTCAAGTGCTTCGGTTTTCCTCTATCACTACCATTCTACCAACGCTTGCCGCTATTCGTCTTCATGCTACGCTTGTCAGAAGAACAAGCGAGCACCTGGGCAACTACTGACAAAGAGATACTCTTAAAAAATATTATTTTCTGTCTTCACAAACAGCAACAGCACGTAAATGATCAATTGAAGAGTTTCACCACCCTGAATACGCAGACCGATACACAAGATATCATGATTTTTCATCAGACGGTTTGGTTCTAATCTCAAAACGTAACCTTCAGCGGCTCTAGAGAGAAAGTGGCATATCAGCAGCCTCGTATGACCTAGTTCCTAGCCTCAGTATAGATATATTTCACGTGACGCAACAAACTTTACAGTTACATATCATTACCACAAAAAGTACAGTACATTAACCAGAATTATTTATATGACTTAAAATGAGCAACAGCAGAATTAACGAACTTGTTACGTAAACATGTCTTTCACTCCACTCCCCACTCTCATCGCAATTTCATAAAACACTGCGCCCTTACACGCTGCTTACCAAACCATTCGGCGGTGTTATTGCATTGATCAACACTTACAGTAAAGAAGCAGAGTTGTTATAGTCACTCCCAGTCCCAATAACGAGCCAGAATTGCTCCAGTCATTAGCACTCACAATAAAGAGGCAGAGTCGCTCCAGTCATTAACACTCACAGTAGAGAGGCAGAGTTACTTTAGACATTAGCACTCACAGTAGAGAGGCAGAGTTACTTTAGACATTAGCACTCACAGTAGAGAGGCAGAGTTGCTGTAGTCAATAGCACTCACAGTAGAGAGGCAGAGTTACTTTACTCATTAGCACTCACAGTAGAGAGGCAGAGTTACTTTAGTCATTAGAATTCACAGTAGAGAGGCAGAGTTGCTGTAGTCATTATCACTCACAGTAGAGAGGCAGAGTTGCTTTAATCATTAGCACTCACAGTAGAGAGGTAGAGTTAGTGTAGTCATTAGCACTCACAGTAGAGAGGCATAGTTACTTTAGTCATTAGCACTCACAGTAGAGAGGCAGAGTTACTTTAGTCATTAGCACTCACAGTAGAGAGGCAGAGTTACTTTAGTCATTAGCACTCACAGTAGAGAGGCAGAGTTACTTT
>Ga0123352_10013403_pt1 | contig 13013 bp, 8 predicted proteins | sample TergutLab28metaG_FD_89700 | JGI IMG/M metagenome (GOLD analysis project Ga0123352, IMG submission 89700) | Labiotermes labralis P1 segment gut microbial communities from Petit-Saut dam, French Guiana - Lab288 P1 | ecosystem: Host-associated > Arthropoda: Insects > Digestive system > Gut ... | reverse complement strand
TTTCACTCCTCCCATCATTTTCTAAAATTTTGGAAAAGATTATATTTAGAAGACTAATTCATTATTTTGATTATAACAAGATCCTGGCTAAAGAACAATTTGGATTTAGAAGTAATACTTCCATGGAATTAGATTCTTATCATCTAATTAATAGAATACTTGTGGCATTAAATGAAAGACTACTAGTGGGGGGTATTATTTGTGACCTGAGAAAGGCTTTTGATTGCGTCGACCACGAGATCCTGCTGACAAAACTGCACCAATATGGCATAGTAGGAAAAGGGCTTAAATTAATCACTTCCTATATACAGGGCAGGAATCAGAGAGTAATTACCTCCAACAGGTCTAAACTGTATCGCTCTGAATGGGAATCAATTAAGCAAGGTGTACCACAGGGCTCTGTCCTTGGACCACTGCTTTTTTTTATATATATATATAAATGATCTGCCACAAACTGTTAGTACATATGCTGATCCAATTTTATTTGTGGATGATACGAGCATAATTGTGACAGCAACTAAATCTTGCGAGTTCGTACATTCCTTACAAGAAAATATTATAAACGTCAACAGATGGCTTAAAAGTAATTCCTTGTTGTTAAATATGGATAAAACTCATTATTTACAATTTTTTACTAAAACTGGTCAAATAGGGGACTTGGAGACTCACTATGAAGATAATCAAATTACTGCAGTTAATACTATTAAATTTCTTGGACTAATAATTGATTCGACTTTGTCATGGAAGCAACATATAGATAGCATTATACCCAGGCTCAGTAGAGCGTGTTTTGCAATCAGACAAGTTAAACCTTATATGGCCTTAGAGGCCTTGAAAATGATATATTTCTCTTACTTACATTCGATTATGACTTATGGGATTATATTCTGGGGTAACTCAGTTCATAGTCAGTATATTTTTAACATACAGAAAAGAGTGATAAGGCTTATTGCAAATTTGGGAATAAGGGACTCATGTCGTGGTGCTTTTAAAGAATTGGGGATTTTAACTTTGTATTCGCAGTATCTATATGCCCTACTCATGTTTGTAGCTAAGAATAGAGAACTGTTTTATGCAAATACTGATGTTCACACATTTGACACAAGATATAAAAATGATCTCCACCTGCCAACGGCTAAATTGAAAGTATTTCAACAAGGGGCATTTTATTCAGGAATTAGAGCCTATAATCATCTGCCAGTGAATATAAAGGATTCTGGGAAGCATATCAGAAATTCCTGAAAAGTTGTGAACTGGGGTTCTGGCCTGATCGTGTGAGAGATGAAGTACAAAGAGTCAGGAAGGACTGTAATAGCCTACATACAGCAAAAAGAAGGAAGGCTAACTGTATTGGTCACATATTGCGTAGAAAATGCTTTCTGAAGCATGTTATTGAAGGAGAGATTGAGGGAAGGATAGAAGTGAAGAGAAGACAAGGAAGAAGATGTCAGAAGCTACTGGATGAGCTTAAGGAAATGAGAGGACACTGGAAATCGAAATATGAAGCACTAGATCGCACTCTGTGGAGAACTGGCTTTGGAAGTGGATGTGGACCTGTCGTATGACAGACTACAGGATTAGTGAGAGCATGAGAACAGATTCAGAGTGACTGTTATTCTTGTTTTCCGGTAAGTTCTTTACATTTGGGGCTGGTTAAGTGGCGACCTCTTGTGTCAAATTTCGAAGACACGACATTACTTGTTTCCTGTAAAGACAGATGTGATCATGGCTCTGCATGCAGCAAAGACTGCGGGTGGTCAGTTAAGAGCATTTCAAACGGAGGACCAATAGCAGTGGCGGTAGAGAACTTGAAGGGACAGACTCCGACCAGGTGCGAGGAAAATGTGACAATGTACTTTCCAAGAAGCAGATGGAGCTGGAATTTGGTAAGGTTAAAACCCTAACATTCCAGCATGACCTTCACATTGCATGCAGATGGAAAATTTGCAGATAGAAGCCAAACGTGTCAGTGAAACTGGTTCCATCTAACATGAAGATGTACCAGAACAATTAATTTTCTTCCACAATCATGCATTAATAATTATACTAATAATCGGCAACATAAAAAGTTACATATAATACTAGTACAACACAGCACAGCACAGCACAGCACAGTACTGTACAATACAGCACAGTGCAGTACAGTATAGTACAGTACAGTGCAATACCAATCAAGGACACACCAAAAATATGAAGGCCTAAAAAGGAAAATATACAGTTGCTATGCCAACATATATTTCAATTGAAAATGACTTCGTAAAAAGATAATTCCAAATTTTGCCAAGATGGTTACAAGGTATTTTCCGTTGGGGATGCAGCAGAACTCCACTTATCTGGATTAATTAGGATGGCGACCAATCCGGATATGCAGAAAATCTGGATAACTGGATTTTTTAAAAAAAAAAATAGGCTGTTACTGTTTACAGTACGTACCTGTGTCTAAACGCCTGATTTGAAGTTCTAGAAGCCATAGCACTCTACTGTGCTTGATCCGATAACCGGTAACTTCAAGGCAAGTTAGTTTTGTAGAATTCTCGACAAATTTACCAAAGGGCCAAGCCGATCCAGATAATTGGTGGTCTGGATTATTAGCATTCGGATATGTGGAGTTCTACTGTACTGGTGTTTTGGCTTTCGAACTGGAGTGTGGAGAGATAAAACAATGGTTTTTGCAGTTGTGAAAAGTGGAACATTCAACTGTTCATCGCACTGGACATGGCAATGTCCAAGGAGATGAAGCAGATCAAGGAGCGGGTGCGATTTGTGCCCTGAATGCAAATGATGTCCTACTGCCATATGTTGGCAAGTTGGTGCATTTGATTAACTAATTTGTGTTCCTGGATTTCTCTGAGCTCAGCGATTTTGTGATGTGTTGGCAGTGCAGGGCGTGGATGAAGACGTACATGGCGGTTAGGAAGGGTGTTGTTAGGAAGTACAGATTCAGTTTGGAAGCTATGGTAAATGGAAAAATGAGTCTATAACTGACCTTATTGCATGCAAATTAATGAACGAGGCTTATGTCTACACATCCAGGCTCCAATTTAACGAAAACAGGCTGGAAACAAGGAACATAAACACCCTGTATCTTCTATGTGCTGTAACACAATTGACAGAAGTATCACCAGAGGCAGAAACAACAAATAGTAATTATGGTGATAGAAATAAGTGAAACATAAATTAAAAGAACAAAACTTAAAGATTGAACTCCATGAAGCAGGGTCCTTCCTGAGAGGCTAACAGTTCCACAGCTAATCATAAATTTCCCCGCGTTTTATGGAACCCAAAGGTTCATCACAGCGTTCACAAGCAACTGCCGCCTGTCCTTATCCGTAGTAAGAGCAGTCAAGTCTAGTCCTTCCTATCCCACTTCTTAAAAGTTCTATTTTTAATATTATCCTCCCATCTATGCCTAGGTCTTCCAAAATTGAAATGAAAATTTATAATAATATTATTGATTTCATTACAGTAATTATTTCCTGTAAAGGTATAAGTATAGGCTCATATGTACAATAGTTAATGATGGCAAACCACCATCATAATCTCAGTGCAAACAGGACAAATTATATTCATTACCTTTTTGTAATTTAGCCTGAAGATATAACATTGTGGTTGAAACATGTTGCAGAAGTAACTACAATAGTCAATATAGCTGTGTTGGAGGCTCTTTACTCCTTTATTAGAACACACAAAACAAAACTAATAAATAAATGAGCATCAATAAGGAAATTTAATGTAGTTACTTGAATTAATTTTAAATATTTCTACAAAGCACAGAAAACATAAGAGTTACTATAAAATATTTAGTTTTGGTATTTGTAACAAAACGGTGGCATCACAGATTTGCTTATATATTACAAACAAAATTGTTATACATGAATAGTGCCTGCATATTTCAATGTTTCTTATAATTTGCCTTCGATACAAAGCCGAAATATACAAATTATATCAACTTAAATATCCTTTTACTGAGTCTTAAAGTAAACTACAATATCACACATCACACAAATCTTGACAGAATAAGTTTAAAGAGTATTTTGATAAACACTGCTAATATAATAATAGAACCAATAAGTGAATGAGCCTGATTATAATACTGAGATCAATATGAAATGACAGTGTTGTTTTAGAACAAACTTATTTCGTAACTAACAATAATTATTAACTGGTGTTCCCGTTTTTCAACTACAAGTGAGACATAGATAAACACCAGTTGTGTAGAATTCAGAAATCGCGTTGACAATAGGTAATTAATCAGGCTCATCGATTTTGTACCGTCGTGTTCGAGGCAAATCCATTCCACTTGTACTGCCAGCAGGCGCACTTTGGTGTCTATCAGCTTCAGAATTCATCCTGTTACTGTTACTGCATACCCCTGTCTCTCTTGTGTTTCCACTAGGACTAATACAAACAGAAGCAAATTAATCATTAGGTAAGGCAAAAGGATGTAAATGCTGATAAAACAAGTACATTGTCATGTCTCAAGATAAGGGTGCAGGACAAAGTCCAGTATGAAGATGGATAATAGTTCTATTGAAAGGGTGGAAGAGTCCAAATATTTGGGAACAAACTTAACGTAACAAAATTCTATTCAGGAAGAAACTAAATGCAGATTGATGTCAGGGAATGCTTGCCATTATTCGGTGAAGAATCTTTTGTCTTCCAGGTTGCTATCCAAAAATTTAAAGATTAAGATATACAGAACCACAATTTTGCCTGTTGTTTTGTATGGATGTGAAACTATGTTGCTCACATGGAGGGAGGAATGTAGGCTGAGGGTGTTTGAGAATAGGGTGCTGAGGAGAATATTTGGGCCTAAGAGGGCTGGGATAATAGGGGAGTGTAGAAAACTTCATAATGAGGAGCTTAAAGGTCTGCACTCCTCACCCAATATTCTTCAGGTGATAAAACCAAGAAGAATGAGATGGGCAGAGCATGTAGCGTGTAGGGGAGAGAGGAGAGGTTTATACAGGGTTTTGGTGGGAAAACCCGAGGGAAAAAGACCACTTGGGGGACCCTGGCGTAGATGGGAGGATAATATCAAGATGGATCTTCAGGAAGTGGGATGTGGGAGTATGGACTTGATCAAGCTGGCTCAGGATAGGGACAGGTGGCGGGCACTTGTGAATGCGGTAATGAACATTCAGGTTCCATAAAATGCGGGGAATTTCTTAACTAGCTGAGAATCGGTTAGCTTCTCAAGGACTCTGCTCCATGGAGTAAGTAAGTAAGTAATTAAGGCGAGGTGAAAGTTACATGGGATGTAGTCGAAGTCCTTGAAGGGCAAAAGTAGAAATCCCATCACAATTCAAGGAAATAATTTACAAGAAATATTACAGGCTCATCTACCAGAAGTACTATATCAACATCAGTGGGCTTCTGAAACGTATCGAGATAGCAAGAACTTAGAAGGTGAAATACAAATATTGAGTTATATATGACAAAGAAACTGTGCATCATTTCAAGAGCTATAAAACTATTAATATTCGGCTACCAACTGTAATGAATACAAGACAGGCAATGTAGTACATACGTAGTAGCGTAACCTTTGTTGCCAGGGAAAAGAAATAAGTATTACACATTCTGAGTGTATGTCTTTAACCTTAGTTACCCAGCAAGAAAAGTGCATGCACCATGTTATATTGTCACCTGTGGTCTGTCAGGCAATACCATATACTATTTTTCCACATTATCTCACAAACTGTACAACTTTTGGGAAAAGTTGCTGAGCATTAAACATGGATTTTGATTTTCTCTACAACTTTTGTCCAAAATGTTTCTCATTCTACAAAGAAGTGAGCAAGATATGATTAAAAGTGTATATTGCTTTTCACGTCAAGTGCCCATTATTCTTGTCAAATGTTAACGACTTGAAGTTTCTCAACAGATTTTTGACAAACATTCAAATATCATATTTAATTAAAATCCTTGTAGTCAGAACCAAGTTTTTCTATGCGGACAGACTGACGAAAGGGCATTTATTTATTTAATGGGCTATGCACATGGAAGCACAATTTTTGAGTACTGCATCCATTTTTCCAAGGATGGGAAGCTATATACAGATGGGACAGCTGCAAAGACAGGTACGTTGTCAGGCATGGTTTTATTGGGGACACAAAACGTCAGTTGCCTTTAGTGAGTGTATGGTCAGTAGACAAGAACTGGAATCAAACGAACTCAAAAAGATGGTACTTGAAACCCTCAAAGAATCAGTCAAAGTATAAATTTTATCAAAAATCCGCCATTGAATATTAGACTGCTTCATCAGATTTGTTCAGAGATGAACTGTGAAGATGCAGCCATTACATTTTATAGCAAAATTCGATTTCTGTCTCATGGAGTTGTGCTCGAAGTGTTGTTTGAACTGAGACATGAATTTTATCTATTTTCTTTTTAATTACATGATACCAACATCATCTCTCGTTAAACGTAATGCCACACCTTGCCTGCTGTAATATCTTACAGATATATTTTCAGTGTTACATGACCTAACCTTAAACCTTCAACGCGATGGAAGTAACATATTTTCAGTTGGAGATAAGTGGTCGCCTTTCATAGCAAACTTTCGCTATGGTAAGGACGAGAGAAATCGGGAAATTTGGCATCATTTCCAACATTTATGTATTTTCTTGACAACTATGAGAGGAAAGTGTCAGCTGCTGTAATATAGTCGAAGATTTGTTAGACATATCCCAGCCATATTAGGGCTTACCCATTCTTGACAAGAGATATAAGATGGGGAAAATGAGTGTATCTTTCTCCTGTCTGGTAGGGATGTTATCTCCAAAGGTAATATCAGACATGATTTGCAGGGAAATATGATTGATATGGAGAAGGGCAGGGAATTTCGGACCACTTTCATGGCTAATTCCCTTACTGATTTTTTTTTTTTGTGAAATTTATTCCCTTTAGCAAAGAGCAGTGATGGCTGTGCTATCATGTGGTCAAACATACCTTCATGAAGAACGTTTTTATGGCATGATATTAATCAGGACAAGACAGAGAAACTTCCTGCAGTTGGGATCAGACTTCATCAAGGCCATTTTTTACAGCAGCACTTGGAACTGACAGGTTCATGGCATCAAATGAAGCCAATGTCTCTCTCTCTCTCTCAGCAGATACATGAAAACTTTTTAACAGATAGCCTGTTGCATTAATTAACCTAACTAGCTCAGTGGAGCAGAGTCCTTCTTGAGAATCTAACAGGTCCTCCGCTGGTCAAACAATTCCCTGTATTTTATGGAAACCTTAAGTTCATTACCACATTCAAAAGAGCCTGTCCCTTTCCTGAACCAGGTAGATGCAGTCCCATGACCCCACCCCACTTCTTGAAGATCCATTTTAATATTATACTCCTGTCTACGCTTAGTCTTATAAGTGGTTTCTTTCCCTAAACTTTCCCCACCAAAACCCTGTACGTACCTGTCCTCTCTCCCATATGTGCTACGTGCCCCGCCCATCTCATTCTTCTTTATTTGATCATCCAAGTAATATTGGGTTAGGAGTAAAACCTGCTTTATGAACTATTATATTTTAATACTTCAGCAACACATTAAATCTTTATATAATTAATGTTAACTGTAACAAGTTAAATTAGGTGTGAGGAAAAGAAAACTGAAAAAAATGTTGTCTTAATGTAACACACATCAGAGTTAGAAACAAAGAGGGAGAAATGGAAGAGGATAATGGAACACGAGCTAGGAGATGATGCATGAAAGTATGAGAGAAATGATTATTCAGTTGTACTTCGCCATTACTGGTAAATAAATGTGGGTGTGAAACTCTGTCATTTGCAAATTAAATTCCATAGTAACAAAATCTTCCCAGTTCAGCCCTTTGAGCTGCACAATAACTTCAGCTCATTTTTATATAATCCAAAAAAGATTCTTCATGAAAGTTTAAGAATCAGTATATGTTTTGGAATGCTACATATGCTAATTTACACAGCCCTATCTACCTCCACCACTTCACAGGCTACTAAAATATATCCTATTCATAAATTCTGAGAATTGTACTTGCCTGCTGCTGCTGCTGCTGATGTGCGAAGGAGGTGTCCTAAATAAATTCTCTGACTCTGAGGTAGAATAAGAAGAGCTGCAGCTTTCTGAAGTATAGGAAGTATAGTAATTCCTGCTGTCACTGCTGCTGCTATTGATAATGCTGTTGCTGCTACTACTGAAAATGCTGCTATTTCTGGTCCTGCCTCCAATACTACTTTCTGTGTTGCTCTCGGTTGTATCACCTATGTCATCAGAGTTGTTTTGAGATATTGGATGATCAACATCCATAGCAGTATCTTCAGATGAAGTGCATCCTGTCCATTTGTACCAAAGCAATTTTTGTATTGCAGTATCAAAACATACTCAGAAAGAAAGTGTGTCAATCACACCACTGTTCGTGAAATGACAGAACATTGCAAGTGTGGTTTTGTGAATTCAGTCTTAAGTCCCACAGGCCCTTTAAAAAGTCAAAGTTTACACCTGCCATGCAGACAAAACATCTTGAATAGGCTAAGGCATATGTGAAATGGACAAATGCAGAGTGGAATTTAGTGACATTCTCTGATGAATCCAAATTTAATATCCACGGATGTACCAATAAATATGTAACATAGAACCTGCTAATTCATGAATCTCTGACTATACTGAGCAAGGAGTAAAGTTTACAGTATGTTAAACAAGCAAAGAAGTTGGAATACCAAAGTTTGTTGACTAATACATTTAATACTAAGAAGCATACAAGAATTCTGGAAAAATGACTAATACCTTTCATTAGGACAAATTTCAGCACTCATGTCACAGCAATTTACAAGCAAGATTCTGTCCCATGTTACATGCACAAACATGTAAGTAGGATTACAATACAATCACCTCATATGGAGGAAAATCCACTAATTTTGAACTTTGTTTGAAAAGCAATTTCTAAACATCTGACATCAAACTTTAGGAGTGTCCAAGAAATATTCTGATCTACTTCCAGTAGCCAGACAACAACACAACTGTTAGTAAGGAATCTATACAGTAACAAAGCAAGAGGTATTACTTTGTGTGTGATGCCATGATCTTTTACATGAATCTAGTAGCTGAAACACATGCAGAGCCCAAAAATTACTGCTAAGTTGCAACAACAGTTCAGGGTAGAGCAATTCTGTCTGTTGTCACTTATTGCAGTCACATCACTTTCTTATCATTCACTTAAAGTAACACAATATTTTTACTATTACACTTTACTGTCCAAAAGTGTTATTTAGTATATGTTTTAGGATGTCTATAGAATAATGTAATCCTGGTCTGAGAAATTTCTGTGATAAAAACAATGTTTCATCCGTAACCTTGATGGTAATGGCATCTAAAAAAACCCCACTATTATGCCATCAGCAACTTATGTCACCTTATGTTGAGAGTTACAGTTTATGTTGTCACCAATGGACACTGTGTACAAAGTCCAGCATTGTAGCACAGTATTTCATGAGGTTTATCTTAAAAGCAAAAGTACACATAACGGACGATCAGTCTCGTCAGAGCCCACAGCCTTTCTTGAAAGGGTTTTGCATTCATCCAGATTTCAATAAATTTTAAAATATACTTTGGCTTCCAAGAATATGTCACATATACAAGTAGCATTGACCTAGTGAGACCGAAAATTATTTTCAAACATAAAATTCTATAACGATTCCATATAACGTATTGTGTCAAAAGCAACGCCTTGGGGGGGACAGTGCTGCAGTTTAAAACCGACCGAAAATTTCTGCTATAGTGTAATCTCAAGTTCAATATATTCCATCTCTCCATAAGTTGCATTCAACGACGTAGAAACAAGTGAAATTATTGGAGATTCGCACAATGTTACGTTGAGAGCTATTTTCTGGGTTGTGACACCGTGTAGTATCGTAGATATGTACCACTAAGTTTATCATTCTTCCATGACAATGGAAACGGCAGGTTCCTCTAAAACGTCGGTACATATTAACCATATTGCACTATGTCACATCAACGAAGAGAGTTACTCGCAGACAGTCAAGCAAACTCACCTCCGCTATCTCCTCTACTGTCCTGTTCAGAAAACGAAGGGACATCATGGTCAGAATAATCTGAGGTGTAGCTTGTCGATCTGCTGTAAGACGAGCTGCCATCTGAAGATGTGTAGGAATAGTCCGAAGAAGACGACCAGTTATTCATTGCATCGAGTTACGTACGATTTTTTGAAAATCTGTTTAGTCTGTATTTGCTTCGTAGCGTCTTCGACGAAGAGGGAGAAGGTGCTGTCAAAATACAATTACAGCAACGCCATAAGATTATCTCATGTACAGTCATGCGTCACTTAACGACGGGGATACGTTCTGAGAAATACGTCGTTAGACGATTTCGTCGTTGTGCAAACGTCATAGCGTGTACTTACACAAACCTAGATAGTATAGCCTACTACACACCTAGGCTACTGCTCCTAGGCTACAAACCTGTACAGCATGTTACTGTACTGAATACTGTAGGCAATTGTAACACACTGTTAAGTATTATAATATTATATTATGATAATTATAATATTATGGGATCACCGTCGTATACGCGGTCCGTCGTTGACCGAAACTTCGTTATGCGGTGCATGACTATACGCATATTACCATTACGTAGGTACAATCGCAGTCCCCAACTGCCTAACTCTGTACATCATTCGAGTATCAACGTGTATAGGCATCTGCGGCACCCTCAGCGCTTACCCGGCTAACTTCCTGCAGGTATCCTGTTTTGAGTCGGTTGGTCTTCGATTTCAGTATTTTTGTGTTTGAAAATGGCGGCCGTGTCCGTTTTGCCTTGCTTACGTCGTTCAGACCACACACAGATCATTTAGTTCAGAGATTAGATAGTCAATGATGAAAATTGGCAACGTGATTGCCCTGCCATCTGTGTACTAAGCCCACCTAACATGCCTACGACGATGATGACGCCCCCCACGCATCTCGTTAGTACTAATGCGTGTCTCAAAGCATCAATCGGTAACAAAACTCACTACTATACAAACTTTAGTATTTTCTTGTACTTACAAAACCACCAGCACGTACTGACATGTTTCGATGCTAACTACTGCATTATCCTCAGTGTCATCCTAACACATAACCAATCATAGTATCCTGTATTATACGCACACGTTTTCACATTCTTCACTGTGTTTTCCCCTGTTGCACTTTTGAAACGATTTCTGTTCCACTTATCTCCTTCTTTGTAACTCACTCCTGTAAAACTGCCATTTTCACTTATTGGTTGCTGACCTTATATCCGCGACAGCAGAACCAACAAGTGAGCATGATACAGTGAAAGAAATGAAACATATGTCAACAAGTAGCCTGTGAGTGCAAGGTAAACCAAGTAAGTGCAACAGTCTGCACTATGAACACTGGAAATGCAATGAATACAACCACCCACAAATGGTAAGTGTGTTAAGATAGGAAGATAATGCAACAGTCAGAACCAAAATGCAGTCAATACACAGGACCCATATTACTGAATGGAGTCAGTAAATAAAATATGAAATTACGCTCAGTAAATGGTATGCATATCAAATTTCAAGACTCTGCCTCCTCAGTTCACCATCATCAGACCCATTCCTAAATGTGAAATTCTGACATTGCAGAGTGACTTCCCCATACATTGGACAAAAATGTGCACAGGTGAAGAAACTTTCCATACTCTCCTTACTGAAATTTACTGAACTATTTGTACACACAATTCAATATTCCTAATGATTAAGAACAGGAGTTCTAGGAATATCATGAATGAGAAGCATCTGTCAATCATAGACATTTGTATACAAAATAAGAACTCTAAACAATACATCAGTCTTATTAGTACAATGGCTTGTGTTAGTATACTTAAAATATTACAGTTACATATTATGAAATAAGTATAAGATTACAAATTTGTTGGCGTTAGCATTGTCATAATTGTGAACGGTAGGCAGCACCGCCTGACACACGCCACTGGGAATGGATCCTCCTGGAGAGCGTACAAAAGTCAGGTGTTTGTATGCATACGCTGCATAGAACATAAACAGGCATGGACTGTCGTCACTGTTGTGGTAGTGCTAATGCCAAAAACGTTGTGTATAATCTTGTAATTGTCATTTTTGGGCGTGTTCGCAAAATTGCGAAAAACGACTATTAGTTTCGTCATGTTTGTCCGTCCATTCGTCCGCCCGCATGGAACAACGCGGTTACCACTGGGCGGGTTTTCATGAAATTTGATATTGGGTATTTTTCGAAAAACTGGCGAGAAAATCCAAGGTTAGTTAAAATCGGAGAATAGCTGGTACTTTACATGAAGACCTATGTACATTTTTGATCATATATCTCTCATTTCTTCTTAGAATGAGAAATGTTTCAGACAGAAGTTGTAAAGGAAATCAAAACGAAAATTTTGTGTTCGGTAACTTTTCTTCGAAAATCATGCCATTTATGAGATAATGTGGAAAAATATTATAGAGCGGGGCAGGCCACAGATGACAATATGGCGCATGCGCACTGCGTTCTGGGTAACTAAAGCTACACACATAGTCACTATTTTCATTTTATTACCGTGCAATGTGATAACAATATTTATTAAAACCAACTAATTGCACATACTTGTCAAACCATTAAAACCACATTATCTGATTAAAATGGATATAAAATTTCTCCTACATGTTTCAATGCCTCTATGGGATCATCCTCAGGGAGCGTAAATTAGTGTAGGAATGAAGTTACTAAGACAGACTGTACATGAGGTTATCTGGTAGCATGCAGTTTTGTTTATGTTATGTCCGTCCGGTTCGGCCTGTGTTCATCCCCCGTTGCAAGTGCTGTGTCACAGTGACATAACATAAACAAAACTGCATGCTACCAGATAACCTCATGTACAGTCTGTCTTAGTAACTTCATTCATACACTAATTTACGCTCCCTGAGGATGATCCCATAGAGGGATTGAAACATGTAGGAGAAATTTTAAATCCATTTTAATCAGATAATGTGGTTTTAATGGTTTG
>Ga0123352_10013402_pt1 | contig 13013 bp, 10 predicted proteins | sample TergutLab28metaG_FD_89700 | JGI IMG/M metagenome (GOLD analysis project Ga0123352, IMG submission 89700) | Labiotermes labralis P1 segment gut microbial communities from Petit-Saut dam, French Guiana - Lab288 P1 | ecosystem: Host-associated > Arthropoda: Insects > Digestive system > Gut ... | reverse complement strand
TATTCACAATTCAATTGGTATTTGTAAACGAGGTGTTGTGGCAACATGTCATGTTGTGTAGGAATGTGCTGCCACAACACCTCGTTTGCAAATACCAATTGAATTGTGAATACTATAATATAACTTTAGCGTGGAACTAAGCTCCCTGATGATGATCTGACAAGATCGAAAAATGTCGGAGTGTTTTAAAGTGTTTTAGAAGTGTTTTATGTGAAATTATATGTGCATTCGTTGGTTGATAAATTGAAGTGATCCTATAAAAAAAAATGCACGGTGCTACAATAAGATTTATAATTTTAAGAAACTTCTGGTTGATAAGGCGCCGAAATACATTACATTATCTGCGGAAAACATGTCAGTATGTCAACATACTGGAACACACGTTATATTTGCTGTTTACAGTTTATTAACGACGGCGTGGTAGAGTTTTAATGGCGAAGGTAACTGCCGTGCAGTGAACCGAACCGAGTTAATCCCGACTTACGCCAAATGGGAAGAGCGGCAATTGCTGTGCTGCCTGCTGTCCTACGAAACCGAATGTAATATGAAGTGTGGTGTTATTTAAAAATGTTCCTGTATTTCTGTTTATTGCTCAGGGGAATAAAAATTGCGTGTATGAAAAAATACATAACATGTTCTATGTCAAATAATGCTGGACTGCAAAGTATGAACCGGATATCTACAACACTTTGCATGAAAGCTTCTAAGGTAACAACAGCATCCCAATTTCGTTAATACCACTGAATCGCGCTAATCCTCCAACTAAGCCACAACCATTGAACTATGAGCAATTATGCAGTCTGAATTTGTTTGTCCGTAACATCCAGCGCTAATACAGTAACACAAAAACCTCCTAAGGTAATTTGTACGGATATTTTGAATTTTATTTATTGTTAATTATTATTATTTATAGTTTAATTATCATTCTGATATTATCCGTTACCGAAATAAAATTTGTATGAATAAACACTGCCTTTAAATTTTCGTTATAATTCGCGATTTTAAACTACTGAATGTTAAATGGCGTTATGAGCACGAAGTATTACTAGCTTTCAGCTTTGTACCAAACAGTGCGGTTGAGTAGTGAAGATCCCTGCAATATATTCGGGAAACCACGATTTCGATTATAATCCCAAGGGCCAGATACTCCGAATAGTACTTCTAGTGATATAATAGATAGAACAGATCGTGGGCATCATTCGTAGTAAATCTTTCATCTTCCACGCCACACAAAGCTGCTGAAGTGTCGTTGAAAAATGTAAGGAAGAAAACAATCTTAACTTCAATAATTCAGTTACCCAACAATGGAAAATACACACGCCTTCTAGCGACCGGTGGGCGCTAGATAAGAACACGAGTAGAACCAAAGACGTGGTAAAGCTAATTCATGGAGAGTATCTTCCAATACCGATGGTTCTTCTTTCCACATTCTTTTCAGTCCATTGTTCACACTTATACTTGCATTAGATGCTATATAACGAATGCGATTGAACACGTTAACTCAAGCATCAACGATTATGAAATCTATCTGGGAGATGCCCGGTTCGAATCCTGACCGAAACACCAGCTATCCTGATTGATGTTTTTATGTCGTTTCTTCAGTCCCTCCAGGCACATTCCAGGATAGAATGTTAAATGAGGTCACAGTCACTTCAACATACTTTCCGTTTCATTCTACGTTGTGTAGTCTGAGATACTGCTCCTTACCTACTTGATGCTGACTGACTTACTCCTTGCCTTTACGGCCCTCTGAGATCCTTGGCTTTCTTTACCACCGACGCTTATTCTTCCCTGTTGAATGCCCTCCGTCGCCTTCTCTTAACATTCCTCTCTCACAGATCTCTCTCCACATTTTCCAGCTATCTGAATCTAGTTCTTCCCCTTCTTCTACTTCCCTCCGTCTTACTCTCAAATATTTTCTTAACTGCCCTTCCCTGATTCATTCTTACTACATGTCTAATCCATTCCAGTCTCTTCTTTTTAATATCTGCTACTATGCCTAGATCTTCGCATACAGTAGCTCCCTCAATTACTGATAGTTCTTATTCTCCATATTCCTTTCTCTACCACCGGTCCATGTATCCTTAATATTTTCCTTTCCCACGTACCCAGTCTTTTCATATCCATCTCAGTCATGGCCCATGTTTCACTCCTGTACCCTGCAACTGGTTTCACCATCGTTTTATATCTTAATTTTAACTGCTTTATTCATGGTTCTAGACTTAAATATTTGTCTTAGACTATAAAATATCTATTGTCTGCAGCAATCCTTGATTTTTTTTCATCACATATTAAATTTTTTTAGTATATCAAGGCACCTAAATATCTAAAATTCTGAACCCCTTCAAATACTCGCCCAGGGTTACTGATATCTTGGTAAAATCAAGTACAAATAACCAGTGCAGTTGAAAACGCATTGTTAAGTAAGCCAAAAAGCAAGTTCTTTCACGCCTGAAACAGTTCCATGTGACTGTCGTTTACTTAAAATGTATGCACATTTCTCCATCTCGTGACGCATCCTGTTCTGCTGTGTATATACACATGAAACAAAAAACTGTGGAGTCGAACAAGTTTACAGACAAAAGCCATTGCTTATTACTTCAAGTACAAGACAAAATGTTGCAAGTCAGTATGACACTTTAAACGCGCTATTCTAAACAGCAGTCAGCAGGCCCACAACGTAAACAGCATTAAGCAGTGTGCAGGCTATTTGGCATGCGTCAGATATTTCAAGGCGATCGAGACAACAGAACAAACAAAGCAGTAAATTTTATGAATGATTCAATAAAATAACCACAAGAGGCACTTCAAGAATTTTGGAATGGACGGTATTGGCGTGACTCATGATAAGGGTCCAATCAGGTTTCATATCATTACTCTGCAAACCTCACTGTCCTGCAAGCAACAGGCAACCCTAACTGACCAGTTTCAAAACTGTAATTTCTGAAACAAGTTTCCGGTTAAGACCGACGGAGACTCTGGGTAATTAAAGACGGGTTTCTATGTTGTTTCTGACATAGCCTCGTAAGTTAGTGTCTTCTTTATACTGACGCTAACCTGAGCCAGGTAAACACAACCTACACCCTCAGACTATATTTCTTTCAAGTCAATTTTAATATTTTCCTCTCGCCTACGCGTGGAAATTCGAAGTGGTTTCGTGAGAAATATATTAATTTTTCAAAGCCTCACCATGTTTTACACACGGGACCTCGAGTAAATTAGGATTGCTACAAGCCATTCGGTAGAACGTAATGGTGGCATGCTGTTTCTCGTTTCCTTCTTTAATGTACCTACATCGAATCGACACATGTGACATTTGTTTTGCGTCACAGGAACTTTTATCTTCTCTTATTACGCACTGCACTCCACTGGAGTTTTACGACTTATCTGACTGCAGCCAGGTTACATTAACGATATCCAGTGGAACTTGCTGACTAATCATTCTACGTGGCATTAACAGTGGTTGCTTGCGTTCCAGGCACTTCCACAATGCAGTGACTGTTGTGTGTGGTGGTTGCTGGGGAAAGTTCGAAATCAACCACGATTCGGCTGCAGTTCATTGTATTTACTGGCCAGTGCACCAAAAAAGTGCAACGTCGTGATGTGAATGTAGGATGCTGCACGCTACCATTGCCGCAAGTAACAAGATCCGGTGGCCTGGCTGAAACTATGCGTTGTCTAGTACACCGCAGTAGGAGATATCACTAGACAGGTGATAACCCTTCAAATGACAAGGCACATTCTTGGGTTGACCTGACATAGAGGACAGTTCTGGAACTTCGTTACTGCGTTATATTCAGTTCGTTCAATGGGATCCGAGTTGTAACATGTCCCATGCGGAGAGACGGACAGACACTACGATGCTAATAGTCGCTTTTCACAATATAGCGAAAGCGCCTAAAAACGAACGTCCACCCTGGATGTATGTGTATATATATGAAATGGCCCCGTCATTTCACAGGCATAACCTAAACACGTTTGTGACCTCACTCACAATTCACTTTCTCTAGAACGGCGACAAGCCAAGCGTTAATTCCATTTGTCGGCTTGCTGCCCTACGGAGGTGTTATCCTAAGTCCTAATTTCTTTTGTTTCCCATGGAAACCCCGTAACCATGGCAACTTGGCAATGAACCTACCCGTGCCAAGCCGGGTATGACAGTCGCTGACTCCTTAGCTCCAAGGAATTGCACGTATATAAGGTACATATATACATACATACACATACAGAGACGTTGAATTTCATATACAGTTTGAAATTTTGGATCGAAATAGACGTGAGAATTTATTTCGGCAAAACGAAAACTCGCAGTCATCACGCCACAAATGTTCTTATAAAAGCAAACAAATGTAATCGCATTTCCCCCGGATAAACTGACCTTTCTCAACGTGTACCTGACAGCAGTTTGCCCTAAGATCCGTTGTGACGTAATACAGTTGTGTAGTTACAAAAGAGAGGATGCCATTGATGAAGTGTTTCGGGAATGATATATACATTTTCAGCTTCAAGGATAACTGGCTACACTCAGGGGCTAATACTGTGTTGTTATACTGACCTCCTAACAGCACATAAGAAATAAATTATTCACAGCAACAGGTTTTCTGCTACGACTTTAAACTGCATTGTCACGCAAAGTGCCTATGTACAAATGATGATAGGTTATGGTGGGTTAAAGGCAGAACTTGCAGTGCTTTCATGGTGCTTAAGTAATATCGCTCATTAATATTAAGAGTGTCACCTTCACTGTTTGTCCATGTGTTAGATGGAATTAAATATTTGCTGATATATTAATTTTATCGGGGATCTGTCGTATTCAGAGAGGCTGAAATCAAACAGGTCCAAGCAGTAATTTCACTTAGCTTGTTGGAAGAAGTCGAAGGCTTAAAGTTTATTTTCGACGTATGTATTTGCTTTAGCTAGGCTTCGTTATTAAGAGTCTCAAATGAGACCAATATTTATATGGTTATCCATCAAAATATGCCACAAGTCACAAGGTTTCGCCGATCCCAGTGGCCGCGCGGTGTAAGGTGTGGGTCTGCGGCCGCTAGCTTGCTAGGATTGCGGGTTCGAATCCCGCCCAGGACATGGATGTCTGTCTCTTATGAATGTTGTGTGTGTTGTCAGGTTAAGGTCTCTGTGTCGGGCTGATCACTCGTTCAGATGAGTCCTGTCGAGTGTGGTGTGTATGAGTTTGATTGTGAAGCCTCGACAATGAGGCGGTCTTGGCCTACTACGGGCTGTCTGGCAAAGGGGAGGAAAAAGTCTCAATGCTTCTGTGAAGTCCACTTGTCAATGTGCAACTTAAAGTATTATTCTTGAAAGAGATATGAAGGGAATAGGTTATGAAGCCGTGCGCTGAGTTATCTAACTCAGGATAGGGTCAAGCCGCGGGCCCTTGTGAATGGCAATGAAACTTACTGTCACTACTGCGGAAATGTTGGCTTCGGAAGAAGAATTCTGCGCCGTGGGGTTTGATACTGTGTGCGCTAACTGTAGTGCCGTGCGGTGTAAACGGCTTTCTTTAACTTTCAGCGCTTTCAGACTACCATGACTTCGATGCGCAGAAGTCTTAAATGTGTACGTACATAATCGTACACCAGAAACCTGAGTCTACGAGCATTTAACGACGTTTGATCGACTGTGTAGATTACCTAGTGTCAGTCTAAAAATGACACAATAATTATGAGTAAGAATTTGGCGGGGACGTGGCAAGATGTGGTCGCGCCCAATTTTAAATCAAAACCCAGCATTTCTTCTGGGGATTGAGGGAAATCACGAAACACCTTAAGCAAGGGCAGTCGATTTCCTTGGTCGAGATTCGACAATCTCCGATTATCAATCGCTAGCCGGAATAACACACTTCCGAGTGCCATGTAGTCAGCTGGATACGAGAGCTGCCGATCACAGCAGTGTTCGCATGGGGGGAGGCTGAGCATTTACTGTCAGAGAGCTGTTTTAAATTACGACGAAAGTACACTTTACATACTTTCTCCTACTTTCTGACACGACAAAATAATGGACACTCATTTTTTTGTAAAGAATTTTCCTATGCAGTACTTCCTGATATAATGAAATAAAGTGAAATGCTAACTTGATGCAACAATGTATTTCATGATGAAGGTGCACGGTCAAACAACCCTCAAATTTCCTGATATCAATCTGTACAGAGGGATGCGATGTGAAATAAGTACAATTTTTATGATGGAGGCACCGTCTTTTATAAAACAATCATATAATAACCCTATAATACTATCTGGGAAGTAAGCTTCCCAGATAGTATGATCTGTACCAGAGGCTGCAAATACAGTTTTATGTACTCCTGACGATGGGTGCGATGGAAGCCCGAAACATGTAGAGTAATTTAGCTGTAAATATATATCTGCATACTGTTGCATCTTGTTGGATTTCTTCAACGTAGAATTACGATGCACGGAACCACAAATATAAAATATTCACTTCAGTTTCAGTACGGAAGATTACGGCTGTTAGGAAACGCCACTTCCAGAAGGATAATCAAATTAAACTTTCACTAGATAACACACTGTCCCCTTTACTCCTCAAATCTTTACTACGTCACTGGCCGATCAATAACATTAACGCATCATCACACGACGGTCACGTCCGAAAAGAATGTAGAAACTTGAAATCGATATAAGACGTACGGTTTCCACCGTTCCATGTTTTAACTAGGGGTGTAGCGGCTTTCATAGCAACGTTCAACCTGCACAGAACCACGGTAACTGAAATGTGTGGTTCTAACGACGGTTGCTGTGTTGAATACTGTCTTCTGGAGTGTGACACCGTTAGTGTGGTAGACATTTACCAACACTCACGAGAAATGTCGGTAACGTTTTACCACCAGACTATATGGTGTCACTTCCCAGATGGCAGTCTTTAACTGCACACACTTTTTTATCTGCAGTTCATTTCAAGCCATCGGTACACAGTTTTCTGTAGGCTAAGTAATTTCCAGAATACTCGAGTCTTCTGGAATGCTGCGTAGTTTATAGTCGTAAGTAGTTCCCGAAGTTTCGAAGGATCGTGGTGCCTTCATGCACAGGGTTAGGCGGTCCACTGTTGTTAGCAAATAGCGCTAAATTACTGACAATACTACTAAAACATAGACCTTCTACTTTTTTCCATAAGCTAGGACGTTCAGCTGTATGAAGTCCATCTTTGCGCGTTCCGTATGTGAAGTTGTATTGCCGTTTATTATTAAACATAACCCTGTATTATTTATAGTTACGGGATTTGCCTCCTCTCACTGTGTACAGGAAGCTTGCAAACATTGTTAGCTTCATTATTTATTAATACAGAGTACTTTCTACAAGCAGCAGTGACGGTATAGGCTAGTGACGGTTCTTTTGTCGTCTTGACGGAGAAATCACTGATTATTTATGCAGCCAGTAACAATGATTCTCGTGTTTTGTTGAGTTTTAATGGTGTGGGATGTTGGTAACGTGTTGGTTTTGTGGTTCGTGCCTCATATTTTAAAGGCTTCCTCTTCGATTTTCGACCCGTTATTCACACTGGCAAGAATCGAGTTTTCTTTAGGTAGACAGGCAAATTCCGAGATAGTACTTCATAATGGGCTACTGGCCGCCATTTCCGAACTCATCCTTATTCCGAAATTGCTCATTCTTTGCTGTGCAATGGATCATTAGTTCATTGACCCTGTAAAGTGAACTTCAGATACTGTTCAAAATATCAAGGACTAATCTAGTATGATTCAAGGTGTGTGTGTGTGTGTGTGTGCCTGCGGTAACACTTGCGGTGATGCAACCAGGATGCATGACAGATAACGTCAAGGTTAAATTACCACAGTGTCAGTTTATGTAAGAAAATGAAAGTAATGTGATGGTGTCTCCCTATACAGCTTAACCGCAAAACGCGCAGCAAATGTTGACCGTCACAAACAAAAACAAGGGAACAATGCCTTCCCTCCCTGGAACGCCAAATTAACATTAAATTTCTTATTATGCTACAGAACAATAGGTTGTCACAGCGGTAATTTTTCTGATTTGTGTTTAGCAGATATCGATTGGAAGCTGGGACGGAGCACCCGATATATGGAGTTTAATCTCCCTGAAATACGCTAAGATCATTTCGTTTCCAGTCCTCTCCAATTCGTCGTACAGTCACTCGATGTTGTCGGGACAGACAACACAGATAGCCCCAAAATTAGTAAGCTGGTAAGTAAAATGTAAAATCTTTGAGGCCAACTGATTTTTCGGCCCTATGTTTTACGTCTTACACAATACCGAACGTCAAAAATCAGTAATGGCACTTCCAGTAAAGCCTTGTAACATTTCCCTCAATCACGAGAGTCTCCTTTTGAATCGGTTCCGACACGCCCCTCTCTAACGAATTCTGAACCATGAAGCGAGAACGTGATGCAATGTGATTTTTATATGGCAAGGAAAAGTTACATGCATTGCGTTCATACACAACGCTAGCTGTTATGGGGTGTTGGGAGTATATCACTATTGGTTGCAATGACGTCGTACTTTGTTCAAAGAAATGTAATATGTATGTCATGGCGCAGCAAGCTGATAAAAGGTGATCTTTCATGTTTTTGTCGTAGCTGTAGCATGTGACGGTATTGAATCGCTAGCAAGTACTTGTGCATGTGGAAAATCACCATTGTTTCTACATTTACATAATGGGTAACTTTTCCCCTTGTATGCTAATAGAGTGAACACGGAAGAGGATACCTGAATTAAACAGGCATATCAATACATAGGCCTGAATAGGCACACGCCAATATTTGCCAATGTTACATTTGTGAGACGGTCTAAAATATTTAAATTTGTTGAAAATTGTATATATATATATATATATATATATATACACACACACTGTTTTAGTGTGTGTGTGTGTGTGTGTAATGTGTGTGTAGCCGGACTCACTCTATCATAAGAAAAGTACAAATTAATCACGAGGGAAAAATACAGAATTCCTGCCTGTTCAGTCTGGTTATACATATGTACCCACCGCGTTTCAATACGTATTTGAATTACAAGAGATAGTTCCAAGTGGTAAGAAATTATTAAATTCTAATTGCAGTCACTGGTTCAAAGACTGCCACACTGGTCCGCACGGCTTGCACATTAATCTTTTTTTTAATTGCACTGTTTAATCTGGACCTGAACTACGGACTGCGAGGTTCTGACGTAAAGTCAAATGAATTGCAACTGCAGCTGAACTAACAAGGTAATATCAATAAAACAGGTAGTACCTAACGGAACAAGTCCCATTTTTCCATTCAGATTGTCAGGTACAGTACTCCGAGTTCGCTCTCCGTCGAAAGTGTCAGTAATAGTACGACTGTACGTGGTGTTGCGACATTTATAGCAATGTGTACCATTATAGCTGCCGTGAAAGGACTGCCAGAACAACAGAAGTTTATGGTCACGGGTTAAGGTGACAAAACAGAACATGGTTATTTTAACTCGATATCATAGTAACAGCAACCAACCCTACGTAAAGACCATTCCCCTGTTGACATCGTACACAAGGTAAAAGGTCAAGTCCCTGTCCATGAAGGCATCCAGGGGGAGTAGGAATATAGCTCCACTCATTCGTAATTTCGGCAATGATGGAGGTGAGGGGGCCCCAGAGCCTGTCTGGACGGTTTCGGAGAAAATCTCTTGCGCTTAATGGGATTCGAAACCAGGACCGTCTAGCACGTAGCTAGTTGTTGTGCCGACTATGCTATCCCGGCTCCGATATCGAAAGAAAAGTTTTAAAAATTGCATTATATCCTACACGCACTCATAAATGGATAACTTTATGCGCCATATTTAGTCAGTAGCCGTTAGACAGATGTCTCTAATTACACAATTACGCCCTACATTGATATGTTGCGCAAGGTCTATTCTTTACGCTTTGTACACAGGCCCCCGATGCGTGCAACACTATGGCTGCTGTTTGTTACAAAACTGAAATCTGGAATGGACATTGCATGAAAGAATGCTTCTCGAACACCCATCAGCCTGATCCAGAATCAGATGCCTTACGCGATTTACGTGGGTGTTGCTACTTTCGCCTCACTTGAGAAAAGGTTAAGATGCACTGTGTGTGTGTGTGTGTGTGTGCATGAAGATAAGAGGATGCAGGGACATAGCAGGCATATTGCAAGACTGTAGCCAAATACTGTCTGGATTCATGTTATTAACTCGTTCAGGAAACCAAGTAGGCCTACTTTACCATTCAAATAGCGCGCGGGAGGGGGGGGGGTAGGGGAGCAGATATCACCGTCGTGTCTGCATTCATGCTTCGTAGTCGTAACGACTCGGGTTCAACCCACAGGCCGGTATGTAGTGGTTTTATTCAGTCTCATCAGACAGATGCCGAGACAGCACCTCAAACTGCGCTGCGAATCCTTACTAACACGCTGATAGCATCGTTAAATACACAATTTGGCTACAAATTCTAAGGGAAGAATTCCTGAATGAGTATGACTACCGTATGTGTGCCTGTAAGAAGTATGTCCGTCTGTCAATCCGTGGCGTTTGTTTGCCTACAGAGACTGTCACTTCTGTCTGCGATCTGACGGAAACTTCGAGGGTTGATGGGCAAATGAATAGTCGCTTAATGGGAGGACCGAATATCGGAGTTCATATTTTTATATATTTAATTAATGGAGCTGTATGAATGATTTTCAGAAATTCCATGACCACGGAGCTATTTTCATATAACTATTAATGAATCTTTTGAAAAGAGTCAGAAGTACAGCAACACAGAACTCTGCAGTCTTGTTTTTGGGCTCATAGAGGAGAAGGCCCCACAAAATAATTCATAAGGGTGAAGACATCTCATGCAATAATACAACCTTGTTCAACGTAAAGCGATAAAGAAACTGCAAAATAATTTACATGCATGAAGACATTTCACGAAGTTAATTTCTTGCTGTTTCTGCATCACCTTCAACGCACATTTCAGATTACTTAATTGAGGTGTGCTTTTAACGTTTTCACCTTGACGCGGTAAAACCGATAAAGGCCCATAGTTATAGCGGAGGTATGGACCAAGTGAACTGTAAATACTGGAGACATTCGAAAAGCTTACAGCAACAGCTTTGTTCACAGTGTGCACAAACAGAACTGTGTTTGTGAATGTCATTTCAGAAGAAACGCCGTTCTGTTAAAATAAACACGTATAAAACAATTTGCTTTCTGCAGTGCTACAGGGTTGTACTGCAGGCTGTGTGATGGAGCATTTATTTTCACTAATAAAAGTTCAAGAGTTACATACAGGCCGTGAACAACGATCTGTTATTCACATTACGTATATGGTTTTTTCCATGTTTAATCTTTGACTGCGGAATTTCTGTAGTGGCAAAAGTCTAGTCTTCACCACAAAAAGATTCATGGTTACAGAAATGATTGCTCTGGAGGGCCATTTACATGTCTGAATTCATTTTGTGACATCAGATCACCATTCTGCTACGACGTAGCCTCAAATCATAGAAGAACGGAGTCTTCAGATCATCAAAACTCAGAAGCAACGCTGCAGCCACACTCAAAAAACCTACGCTCCATTTTCGATCCTGTTGTCCCCTTCCACGCCATGTGAAGGAGTACACGACGAGCAGAGGTATAGCTCCACTCATTCTTGAACTCGGCATTAGATGGAGTTGAGTGGTTAACTTAAAGCGCCAACCGCTTTACCGCCCTGAAAGTTCCCTGGTATCCATTGGTCAGAAGCCTATTTGAACCCCAGAGCCGGTCCGAATGGTTTTGGAGAAGAGAAAATCGCTTGCCTTTGCCGGTATTCGAACCCCAGACCGTCCAGCCCGTAGCGAGTCTTTATACCGGCTACGTTTTCCCGGCTCCCATTTTCCGTTCCAGACCCATCTAAAGTAGCAGATCTATCACTTTTCTTTTGTTTGGACAGGACGCGAACAGTGTATGGGCTTGACCATTAAACACGTCAAGCTATGGATCATTGTGACTTCTATAAGTTAATCTTCCATACTGAAAGGTGATTGTTTTGAAGGCTATCGGGATTAATTCTGTAGCAGCTCATGTGTGTTTTTGTGTGTGTGTGTGTGTGTGTGTGTGTGTGTGTGTATTCGTGGATTACGTCAGGTACGTGGGATTTACAACTTTATTAGCTGCCATTGAACTTTCTGATCGACTGTTTAAAACTCATATCCCATATTCAGGAGTCTTTTAAGTTAATACCTCGATTAGGAGACGGGTTAACGTGACTTATTTTTTCGCGATTTTCTCTAGCTCCTCTGAGAAAATACTGCAATAATTCCTCAGATTAAGGCATGGCCGCTTCCTTGTACAGCCTTATCATTCTACACTATATCGTCTAGCGTAATACAGGGTCGTTAAATGAACCATAAATAAGTTTTTTTTTTAAATCTTGATTTTATACGTCTTCCATGCAGTATATAATTGCCAAGAAAATTCACTTATCCACATATAGGAGACTACTCGAACATGTCGAAGAAATATTAAATTTTAATTCCATGTGTGTGTGTGTGTGTGTGTGTGTACATATATTTGCATATCAGTACTCCCTGAGGATGAGTATCAGAAATATCTGGAACCTACCGGATGGTATATGTGTGGATGAATGAAATTTGTTGTGCAGTTTGTTTGTAATGAACTCATTTGTACATATCGTATCGTTCGTAATCTCATTAAAACAAAATAATCTAAGTCACTTAGGAGTAATCTGCGTTTTACAAAGAAATGGCAATGAAACGGTATAATCGTTCTTAACAATGAATCAGCTGATAAGAGACAACCTGCAAGGAATGTTTAGTGAATAACAACGCACTCCTTATCAAACGTTTAATTATTCAAGTGCCACGAACTGATATCAGAGGTATTAATGTGGAAATATCACATCCTCGCATAGGCATGCTTATGACTTACTTACTTACTCCATGGTGCAGAGTCCTTCTTGAGAAGCTAACTGGTTTGCAGCTAGTCAAGAAATTCCCCGCATTTTACGGAACCCGAAGGTTCATTACCGCACTCACAAGCGTCCGC